>Ga0164241_10000338_pt1 | contig 95169 bp, 91 predicted proteins | sample OricomyardsoilBY_FD_108780 | JGI IMG/M metagenome (GOLD analysis project Ga0164241, IMG submission 108780) | Backyard soil microbial communities from Emeryville, California, USA - Original compost - Back yard soil (BY) | ecosystem: Environmental > Terrestrial > Soil > Unclassified | place: USA... | reverse complement strand
TTCGCCGCGAGGTCGCTGCCGGTGAGCACGGCGGCGATGGGGGCCGGCACCTTGCTGATGTCGACCTGCACGCCGACGCCGACGGCCTGCGCCGGCGTCAGGTTGTTCAGCAGCGTGTGCAGCCCCAGCACGCCGCCGAAGAAGGCCTCGTTGCCGAAGGTCTGGTGCAGAAAGGCGTCTTCGCCGCGCGCCACGCTGTCGCCGCTCATCGCCTGCAGGCTGCGCGCGACGGCGACGAAGGTACCGGCCGTCTTGCTCAGCGCCAGCACATGGTTGTCGCTGCGGCGCAGGAAGTTCGACGACAGGCGCGTCATGGCGCCGCCGCTGATGGCCGCCACTTCGCCCAGCGCCGGGTAGGCGGGCAGCGACGCCGCGGCGATCTCGATCGTCATCGGCTTCGCGAGCGTGGCACCGTTGTCGAACTGCACCGTGTAGGCCTGGCCGTTGGCGGCCAGCGTGCCGCTGGCCCCGGGCGCCGCGCCGCCGCGACGGATCGACACCGTCGTGTCCTGGCTCAATGCGGCGGCCGCGATGCTGACGCTGAACGCGCCGCCATCGGCGGTGACGGTGCCGCCCTGGGCGGCCGACACCGGGGTCTGCGCCAGCAGGTCGCCGTCGCCGTCAGAGCACGCGCCCAGCAGCGCCGCCAGCGCGCACGCGGCCGAGGTGAGTTGCAGAGAATGGGCACGCATGTCGGGGTCTCCTCAGCGGGGCTCCGGCGGCGCCGGACGATCCTGGCTCGTGGGCTGGTACGCGCACGCGGCCCGGCTGGATGCGGGCGAATTGCAATGGAATGTGAAAGACTGCGGTTGCGACGGCGGTCAGCCGCCGGGCCAGGCCAGGCGCCGCTCGGCCGCCAGGCGCAGCGGGGCCGGGCCGGCGCAGAAGCGCAGTTCGATGCTGCGCCGGGGCCTGTGCATCGCCGCGGTGATATGGGTGCGATGCAGCAACGCGCCGTCGAAGAGCAGCCCTTCACCAGCGGCGAACGCCGGGTGCACGAAGGCCTCGCGCCCGAAGCGGGCGCGCAGTGCACTGTCGTCGAGTTCGTGCACGCCGAGCAGGCGCGTCAGCGGTGTGCGCAGCCATTCGATGCCGGGCGCATCGACACCGCACGGCGTGAGCGCGATCCAGCAGGTGCACATCGCCAGCAGGGCCTGGGGCGGCGGCTGCGGCTGCGCGCCGAAGTCGTGATGCAGTGCGCCGTCCTGATGCCAGTGGTGCGGCGGCCTGCCGCAGCGCAGCCAGCACTGGCTGGCGATGCACTCGGGCTCGGCCCCCAATGCGTCGCGCAGCGCGGCCCGCCAGGGTTGGAGCGCGTGGAGAACCTCGTGCAGATCGAGCACCTGCGATAGCGGCGCCGAACGCTCGTTCGGCGCCGGCAGCATCGGCAGCCAGCGTGCCGGCCAGCGGGCGTCGATGGCGATGCGCAACGCGGCTCTCGGCCTTTCAGGCCAGCAGGTCCTGTGTCTGCGGGTGACGCCGCATGTAGCTGGCGACGTAGCTGCATGCCGGGCGCACACGCAGGCCTTCGCTGCGCGCCCAGTCCAGCGTGGCCTGTACCAGCGCCGCGGCAATGCCGCCGCCCTGCGCGGCGCGCGGCACTTCAGTGTGCGTCAGGTGCAGCACGTGGCCCACGCGGTGGTAGGTGCAGACGGCCGCCTGGCCCTGCACCTGCGCCTCGAAGCGTGATGCGGCGTGGTTGTGGCGGATCTCGAGCGGCGGCGTGGCCACGGAATCAGCGCCGGCCGAACAGGCTGGCGAGCCAGCCTGTGAAGACAGTCCACATCAGCGCCAGCGCGTTGAGCTCCTTCACCGGTGGCGCAGCAGTGGGCGGCGGCGCGGATGTGGGCGTGGCGGCGCCCGCCGCGGCGGGCGCCGCCACCGCGGCTGCGGCGGCGCGGAAGTTGTCGGCAAACTGCGAGAGCATGGCGTCGGACACCGGCACCAGCAGCCGGCTGCCGAACTGCGCCAGCTTGCCGCTGACGACGATGGTGGCCTGGCCGACGAGCACCGATGTCGCCGGCGTCTCGCCGGGCTCGATGTGCGAGGCGAGGTTCATCGACGCCGACGAGCCCGACTTGTCCGCACCCTTGCCGAGCATCTGCATCGAGCGCGTGGCGGCATCCAGGCCCAGCACCTCGATGTCGCCGCCGAAGCTCATCGTCGCCGGGCCGACCTTGCTCTTCACGCTGCCCTTGTAGTGGGTGGCGTCGATCTGCTCGGTGATCGCCGCGCCCGGCATGCAGGCCGCGGTGGCGCGAATGTCGGAAAGCACGGCCCATGCCTGTTCGACGCCGGCCTGCAGCGCATATCGTTTATCGAGTTTGACTTCCATGGACGGTGCACTGCAGTGGTGGGCAGCTCGCATGTTAGTCACAACACGATGCGCCGCGTGCGCCACCATGTCCGCGCCGGCCGCGGGGTCTGCGCCTGCAGCGCTTGCCGGCACGCCGGTTCAGAATGGGTCGCATGCTGGATGGAGCACCGTCGATGAAAACGCAGCCCAAAGTTCCCGACACGCCGCCGTTCATCGACGAGGGCCTGCCGCCGGACATCACGCCGCCCGAGGCCGGTTCGCTGGTGCAGCACCCGGATGGCTGGTACTGGCTGGCCGATTCGGGGCGCCAGCAGTTCGGCCCCTACGCGAGCGCGGACGAGGCCTTGGCCGCGATGATGGCCGCGGGCGAAGACGCCGTCGAACCCGGCGAGACGCTGTTCGAGGCCGAGCAGGAACTGGGCATCGCCGATTGGCTGGACCCCGACACCGGTGAGCCGGCCGAAGGTTCGCACACGCCGCACATCGAAGAGCATTGAGCAGGGCCCGGGGCGGCCCGATGCGGGTCAGCGCGCGGTCAGCGCCTTGCCGGTCCAGACGAGTTCGGCCGCGGCCAGGTCTTCGAGCGCCGTGCCTACCGATTTGAAGAGCGTGATTTCATTGTCGCGGCCGCGGCCGGCGCGTTCGCCGCGGCATAGTTGGGCAAGCGTGCCCTGCAGCGCGCCGGCATCGAAGGCGGCCTGCAGCAGTTCGCCCGCCTTGACGAGCGCTTCGTCGGTGTCGACGAAAACACGCGCGCGCCGCACCGCGTCGGCGTCGGCCTCGCACATCGCCGGCGTGAAGCTGCCGACAAGGTCGAGGTGGGTGCCGGGGCGCAGCCACGCGCCGTGCACCAGCGGCGCTGTCGCCAGCGTCGCGCAGCTCACGATGTCGGCCCCGCGAACCGCGGCTTGCAGGTCGCTCACTGCGCGGCCGCCGATGTCGGCGGCGAGCGCCTGCGCCGCCGTTTGATGGCGGTTCCACACCGCGATGTCGTCCAGCGCCGGGCGCACGCAGCGCATCGCTTCGGCCACCAGGCCGGCAACGCGGCCGGCGCCGACGATCAGCAGGCGCCGTGCATCGGCGCGCGCCAGAAAGTCGGCCGCCAGCGCCGAGGCCGCCACCGTGCGCCGCGCGGTGATCTGGTTGCCGTCGATCTGCGCCAGCGGCACGCCGCTGCGGGCGTCGAACAAGGTGTAGACGGCATGCAAGGCCGGCAGGCCCTGCGCGGCATTGCCGGGAAAGATGCCGATCGTCTTGAGGCCGAAAAACGCGCCCGGCCGCCAGGCCGGCATCAGCAGCACCGTTCCGGCATCGCCTAACACATGGGTGTGACGCTGTGGCACCTCGCAGCCGGTGCTGAACATCGTGCGCAGCGCGCCGATGAGTGGCGCCATCGGCAGCCGCGCCCGCGTGGCGTCGGCGTCGAGATGCTGCATTCAGAAGCCCGCGCCGGGCTGTGCCAGATAGGCCAGTTCGTCGGCGCTGCTGCTGCGGCCGAGCGCGGCGTTGCGATGCGGGAAACGGCCGAAGCGGCGCACCACCTCGCAGTGGCGCTCGGCGTAGTCGAGCGCGCTGGCCAGATCGGCGTCGGCCGCGTCGGCGGCGCCGGCGAGCAAGCCGAACAGGCGCACCGATTCGTGCTGCACGGCCAGGTCTTCGCTGTGCTCGAACGGCAGGTAGGCGAACCAGCGCTGCAGCGGGTGCAGCGCGAGGTCGCCGCCGCCGGCCACCAGTTGCCGGGCCAGCGCCAGCGCGCGCGCATCGCCGGCGAAGGCGCGCGCGTGGCCGCGGAAGATGTTGCGCGTGAACTGGTCGAGCAGCAGGATCTCGGTCAGCGGCTGCGCTGCCCACGCCGCGTTCAGCGAACCCGCCAGGGCGGCCTCGACCGTGGCGCCGAAACGCCGGCGGATGCTGTCGTCGAACGCATCGCTCTTGCGAAACCATTCGGGTCGCGAGGCCCACGGCGGCGCGCCGAACCAGAACGTCAGCACGTCTTGTGGGGTGTTCACTTGATGTCGGCCTTGAAGGCGGTGAACAGGCGCGTCTGCACGCGGCGTATGGCCTGCGGCACCGCGTCGGGCGGTGTGAGCTTCTTCATGTCGGCGGCCGACAGGAAGATGGTCGGGTTGTCCGCCACGCTTGTTTTCACGAACTTCTTCGAGCCCAGGTTCGGGTTGGCGTAGAAGACCTTGTTCGTCAGGCTCGCGTGAACTTCCGGACGCAGGATGTAGTTGATGAACAGGTGGGCGTTTTTCGGATGCGGCGCGTCTTTCGGAATCGCCATCGAGTCGTAGAACAGCGTCGCGCCGGTGGGCGGGATCAGCGCCCGGATGTCCTGGCCGTTCTTGGCATCGATGGCGCGCTGGCGCGCGATGTTGATGTCGCCCGAATAGCCCATCACCACGCACAGCGAACCGGCGGCGAGGTCGTTGATGTACTCCGACGACGAGAAGCGCGTGATGTTCGGGCGCGCCTTCATCAGCATGTCGCGCGCCGCGTTGTAGTCTTTCGCGTCGTGGCTGTACGGCGGCTTGCCGACATAGATCATCGCCACCGGCAGCACCTCCGAAGCCGAGTCGAGCAGATTGATGCCACAACCCTTGAGCTTGGCGGCGTACGCGGGGTCGAAGATCAGCGCCCACGGGTTGGCCGGCATCGGCGTCGCGCCGAGCGCGGCCTTGACCTTGCCGGTGTTGATGCCCACCGTGACGTAGCCCCAGAGCCAGTCGACGAGGTACTGGTTGCCGGGGTCGACCTGCGCCATCTGCGCCAGCAGTGCGGGGTCGAGGTTCTTCCAGTTCGGCAGCAGCGACTTGTCGAGCTTCTGGAACAGGCCGCCTTCGATCTGCGTCTTCGCAAAGTGCGCGCTCGGCACGACGATGTCGTAGCCGGTGCGGCCGGCCACCAGCTTGGCGTGCAGGATCTCGTTGTTGTCGTAGTTGTCGTAGCGGACCTTGATGCCGGTCTCTTTCTCGAAGTTCCTGATCGTGTCGTCGGCGATGTAGTCGGACCAGTTGTAGATGTTGAGCACCTTGGGCTCGGTGTTCTGGGCCAGCGCGGCGGCAGCGCTGGCGCCGAGCACGGCCGTGATCAGGATGCGGGTCAGGCGTGAGGCGGGCATGGCGGCGGGGTTCCAGGTGAAAGGCGGGTCAACGGCTCAGCGCGGATTTTCGCCGACCGCAGCGCGGCGCCGGAACATGCCCCAGCCTTCCATCGTGAGCACCGCTTCGCCGTGCTGGTTGTGCACGTCCCAGCGGCTGCGCACCAGGCCGACGTGCGGCTTGCTGGCCATCGGCCGCGCCTCCAGCACTTCGAGCTTGACGCGCAGCGTGTCGCCCGGGAACACGGGTTTGAGCCAGCGCAGGTTGTCGATGCCCGGCGAGCCCAGGCTGGCGGAGTCGAGCAGGTAGGCGTCGCACATCATGCGCATCGCCATCGCGCAGGTGTGCCAGCCGCTGGCGCACAGGCCGCCGAACAGCGAGTCGCGCGCCGCGGCCTCGTCGACGTGAAAGGGCTGGGGGTCGAACTGGCGCGCGAACGCGATCACCGCATCGCGGCCGACCGTCATGCCGCCGAAGTCACGCACCTGGCCGGCGGGGAAGTCTTCCCAGTAGAACAATTTGCGGTCGGGCATGGATGCCAGCATAGCGCCGCGGTCCACAATGCGCCGCGTTGCCACTTCCGACGCAAGACCATGACCGCACTCATCATCGGCCTTGTCATCTTCCTGGGCCTGCACTCGGTTCGCATCGTCGCCGAGCCGTGGCGCACACAGGTGCGCGCGCGCGTCGGCGAAGCGGCCTACAAGGGCGTGTATTCGCTGCTGTCGATTGCCGGCTTCGTACTCATCGTCTGGGGCTACGGCCAGGCGCGCCAGCACACGGTGGTGCTGTGGCCGGCGCTGATCTGGGCACGCCATCTGGCGGCGCTGCTGGTGCTCATCGCATTCGTGCTGCTGGTGGCGGCCTATGTGCCAGGCAACGCCATCAAGGCCAAGGTGCATCACCCGATGCTGATCGGCGTGAAGATCTGGGCCTTCGCCCATCTGCTGGCGAACAACACGCTCGCCGACACGGTGTTGTTCGGCAGCTTCCTGATCTGGGCCGTGCTGGACTTCCGGGCGGCGCGCCGGCGTGACCGCGTATTGGGCACGGTCTACGCGCCGGGTCGCAGCGGGCCGACGCTGGTCACGGTGGTGGTCGGCGCCGCCGTCTTTGCGCTCTTTGCCTTCTGGCTGCACGCACTGTTGATCGGCGTGCGGCCGTTCTGAGTCGCCTCCCACCGAGGAGGGCGCCCGGCCGGGGGGCTGCGGTGGGCCAACGTCAGGGCGATGGTCAGCCGCGGTGCCGACGCGGAGCATGCGAAGCCTTGTGAAACGCGATGGAGGCCCGCATGCTGTCGACGATCCTGCACAGGCTGTTCAAGCCGACGCCGCGGGTGCGGCCCGTGCCGCAAGACGAGCCGGCCGCTGCTGAAGACGTCGATGCCGAGCGTCCGCTGGGCTGCGGCTGGTTCGATTCCAGTCACGAACTGCAGTGCGGGCTGGTGGTGACGGAGCACGCGTCGGCCGATGCCGTCGCCAGCGAGCTGCCGCTGTCAGACTGGCTCGCCCTGCATTTCGGCGGCCGGGCGAGCGCCGCCGATGTCGCGCTGGCGCTGGCCTGAGACACTGTCGAGCAGCGCCTGGTGATGCATGGCGCGCCGTGTGTAGGGCACGCTGCGCCCCGAGGCCTGCAGTGACAGCAGGGTCACCCACTGGTGGGTGCGCGACGGCGGCGCACCCAGCGGCAGCAGCAGCAGCCACGCCAGCACCGCGGCCGCCAGCCAGCCCGGCGTGGGCGCACGTGGGGCGTGGGTGCCGCGCAATGCGAGTGCCGCGGCCGCGCCGCCAAGCGCAAAACCGAGCACGGCCTCGAACACCGAATGCGCACCGGTTTCGACGCGCGACAGCGTGATCGCCGCCGCCAGCAGATAGGCCAGCGCGATGGCCAGGCGCGGCCAGGGCGCGGCGGCGCGGCCGGCGGCGATGCGCGCCAGCACCGGTAACACGGCGGCGGCGAACATGCTGTGGCCCGAGATGCCGGTGTAGTCCAGCGGCGCGTAGCCGACCTCCCAGCCGATGAAGGCCATCTTCGTGAGCGTCGTGATCAGCGCCGCGCCGGCCGTGGCCGCGGCCCAGGCCAGCGCCAGCGGCCGCGTGCGCGGCGTGCGCGCCAGCCACAACAACGCGGCAGCCATCGCCGGAAGCAGGATCTGCGCCTCGCCCAGGCGCGTGACGAGCGCCCAGGCGGCGCTGTGGGAATGCATTGCGCGATGTTAGGTCGCCGGTGCGCAGGTACCGCAGCGGCGCCCGTGATGCCCTGCACGGCACCGCGGGTGCCAACCATTCGTCGCTGCTGCAGACCGCCTGTCGCGCGCTGCTGCTGGTCATCGCAAGCCGCTGGCAGCGTGCTGGCGGCCTGCCTACAGTGCACGCATCGACAGACCCGCACGACAAGGAAACGACCATGAACACCCGCACCGCTCCCCGCCTGACCGCCCTGTTCTCCGCCGCCGTGGTGACGCTGGTGATGCTCGGCAGCATGAACCGCCTGGCGACAAGCCAGCCGTCCGCGGCGCAATGGGCGCAAGCCAGCGCGGTGCACAAAGCCTGATCGCCGCTTTCGCCGTCGCGCGAAGACCAGCGCCCGCTTCGGCGGGCGTTTTGCATTTCGGCTTCGTCACAGGTACAAGCCCTGCGGCGACACGCCTGCGCGATGATCGCGGGCATTCATGGAACCGGGAGTGCAGATGAGAGCGTGGACGATGCTGGCATGGGGCCTGCTGCTGGCCGCAGTGGCGGCGCTGGGTGCGTGCGGCGGCGGCACCGATACCTCGAAGGCGCGCATCCGGCTCGTGAACGCGAGCAGCGGCTACAGCGCGCTGGACATGAGCACTGACGATACGCGGCGCTTCTCCTCCGTGGCCTACGGGCAGACCGACGCTTATGTCGAAGTCGACCCCGACAACATGGACAGCGTGATCAGCCGACCCGATTCGGCGACGCCACTTGTCAGCCTCACGCCGACGGTGGCGAAGAACAAGGACTACACCGTGCTGGCCTACGGCGTCGAGGGCGGGCTGTCGGCGCTGGTGCTCGACGACAACACCGCCACGCCGGACAGCGGCAAGTCGCTGCTGCGCGTCATCAACGCGGCGCCCGACGCCGGCGCGGTGGATGTCTACGTGACCGCCAGCGGCGACTCGCTGGCCGACGCGGTGGCGCTGCAGACGGCCGCGGCGGTGGGCACGCTGGGCAGCTACGTCAGCGTGAACAGCGGGAGCTGGCGGCTGCGCGTGACGGCCGCGGGCAGCAAGACCGATGTGCGGCTGGACGTCAGCGGCCTGAACCTGGACAGCGAGCAGGTGCAGACGCTGGTGGTCACACCCGGCCGCGGCGGCGTGCTCGTCAACGCCTTGCTGCTCGTCGACCGTGGCGCCGTGACGCGCGCCGATTCCACCCAGGCCCGTGTGCGCGTGGCCGCGGGCGTCAGCGACGGCGGCTCGGTGGTCGCCGCGGTCGGCGGGTCCACGCTGATGAACGGCACCGCGGCACCGGCCGTCGGCGCCTATGCGCTGGTGACGGCGGGCAGGCCGGCGCTGGACGTGGCCGTCAACGGCGCCGGCGTCACGGCGCCAGCAACCACGCTGGCCGCGGGCGGCGACTACACCTTGCTGGTCTACGGGCCGGCCGGCGCGCCGCAGGTGGCGGTGATCGAGGACGACAACCGTCTCGCCAGCGACGCCAGCATGGCCAAGGTGCGCTTGGTGCATGGCGTGGCCAACCTGAATACGGCGTTGGCGCTGACGGCCGACTTCTTCCCCGTCGCCGACGGCGTGCTGCCGGGCACGGCATCGGCCTACGCCAGGCTGGCGGCGACCACGACCGCGGCGTTGGCGGTGACGACGCCGGGGGCGTCATCGCCGATCTTCAGTGCCACCGACCAGGTTTTCAGCGCCGGCCGCAACTACACGCTCTTCATGGTGGGCGCGGCGGGTGCGCCGGTGGGCATACTGCGAGCCGACCGCTGAGCGTCCCCGGGGCCGGCCTTGCGGGCGCCTTACGCGAGCCGCCCGGCGCGAAAGTCCTCCACCGCCTGGAAGATCTCTTCGTTGCTGTTCATCACGAACGGCCCGTACTGCGCAATCGGCTCGTTCAGCGGCCGGCCGGCGATGAGGATGGCGCGGGCGCCTTCGGCGCCAGCGGTCAGCACGATGCCGTCACTGTCGGGCGTGTTGGCCAGGATCGCCATGCGCTCGCGGCGCACCACGGTGCCGGCCAGCAAAAGTTCGCCGCGGTAGACGTAGACGAAGGCGTTATGCGCGGCGGGCAGCGCTTGCTCGAAAACGGCGTTCGCGGCGAGTTCGATGTCCAGATACAGCGGCTCGGTGGTTTCGCGCTGCATGGCACCGGTCAGGCCGTGGCTGCTGCCGGCGATGACGCGCACGCGGGCGCCGCCCACGGTGAGCTCGGGAATTTCTTCGGCGCGAATGTCGCGATACCACGGCGCCCGCAACTTGGCGCTGGCGGGCAGGTTGAGCCAGAGCTGGAAGCCCTCCATCACGCCGTCCTGCTGTTCCGGCATCTCGCTGTGGATGACGCCGCGACCGGCCGTCATCCACTGCACGCTGCCCGGCGTTAGCAGGCCGACGTTGCCGGCGCTGTCCTGGTGACGCATGCGGCCCTGCAGCATGTAGGTCACGGTTTCGAAGCCACGGTGCGGGTGGTCGGGAAACCCGCCGATGTAGTCGCCCGGGTTGTCGGTGCCGAAGGCGTCGAGCATCAGGAAGGGGTCGAGCCGGCGCTGCAGGTCCTGCGTCAGCACGCGCGTCAGCTTGACGCCGGCGCCGTCGCTCGTGGCGTGGCCCTGGATCAGACGTTCGACGGCGCGCGGCGCCGCGATGGGGGAGGCGGTGGTGTCCATCGCGCGAGCTTAGCGGCCCCTGCGCAGGACGCGCTCGGCGAACCTCTGTAAGCTTCGTCGGCTCTGTGGCGACCGATTCCCCGCATGACCGATCCCAAGCCGTCTGATCTGCGCCTGCGTTTTGATGCGGTGCGCAACCACTCGCTGAGCCTGGCCGAGCCGCTGTCGGCTGAAGACCAGTGTGTGCAATCGATGCCCGATGCAAGCCCCACGAAGTGGCATCTGGCGCACACGAGCTGGTTCTTCGAGGCTGTGGTGCTGGGCCCGCACGCGCCGGACTTCAAGCCCTTCGACGCGCGCTTTTCCCACCTCTTCAATTCCTACTACGAAAGCCTCGGCGCGCGCCACCCCCGCCCCCAGCGCGGCTTGCTGACGCGGCCCGCGCTGGCCGAGGTGCATGCCTATCGCGCGGCCGTCGACCGTGCGATGCAGCGCTTGCTTGCCGAAGCCGATGCCGATACCTGGCGCGCCGCAGCGCCGCTGGTCGAACTCGGGCTGCAGCATGAACAACAGCACCAGGAACTGCTGCTGACCGACATCCTGCATGCGTTCTCGAGCAATCCGCTGCAGCCGACGGTGCGTGCCGGCACGGCGCCGCCCTTGCCGCCGGCCCAGGCGCACTGGCTCGAGATGCCCGGTGGCCAGGTGCAGATCGGTCACGATGGACGCGGCTTTGCGTTCGACAACGAAGCGCCGCGCCACACGACGACGCTGCAGCCCTACGCCATCGCGAATCGACTTGTCACCAACGGCGAATACGCGGCTTTCATCGACGACGGCGGCTATCGCCGGCCCGCGCTGTGGTTGGCCGATGGTTGGGCTGCGGTGCAGAGCCAGGGCTGGACGGCACCGCCCTACTGGCGTGACCGTGGCCGGCAGTTCGGCCTGCACGGTGTGCAGGCCCGACGCGAAGACGAGCCGGTGCTGCACCTGAGCTTTTATGAAGCGGCGGCGTATGCCGAGTGGGCCGGGGCGCGCCTGCCCACCGAATTCGAGTGGGAGGCCGCGGCGGCGGCCAGCACGCCACCGGCGCAGATGTTCGGCTGTGCGTGGCAATGGACGCGCTCATCGTACGAACCCTATCCGCGCTTCCGGCCGTGGGCCGGTGCGGTGGGTGAATACAACGGCAAGTTCATGGTCGGCCAGATCGTGCTGCGCGGCAGCAGCCTGGCCACGCCGCCGGGCCACGCGCGGCCGAGCTACAGAAATTTCTTCCCGCCGGCCGCACGCTGGCAATTCAGCGGGCTGCGGCTCGCAAAGGATCTGCAAGGATGACGTTTGCCGATGAACTCGTTGCCGGGCTGCGCGCCACGCCGCGCAGCGTATCGCCGAAGTGGTTCTACGACGCCGAAGGCTCGACGCTGTTCGAGCGCATCTGCGAGTTGCCCGAGTACTACCCCACGCGCACCGAGTTCTCGCTGCTGGACCGTCACGCGCCCGAGATCGCGCGCCTGATCGGTCCCGGCGCCGAGATCGTCGAGTTCGGCGCCGGCGCCAGCCGCAAGGTGCGGGCGCTGCTGGACGCGCTGCAGGCGCCGCGGCGCTTCGTGCCGGTGGACATTTCGGGCGCGCATCTGGCGCAGGCCGCGGCGGTGCTCGACGGTGACTATCCGCAGCTCGAGGTGCTGCCGCTGGCGGCCGACTTCACCGGCGAGCTCGAATTGCCCGCGGCCGCCGGGCGCCGCGTCGGCTTTTTCCCCGGCAGTTCGATCGGCAATTTCGAGCCGGCCGAGGCCGAGGCCTTGCTGCGCCGCTTTGCGCGCCGGCTCGAAGGTGGCGGGCTGTTGATCGGCGTCGACCTCGTGAAGGATCCGGCCGTGCTGCATGCGGCCTACAACGATGCGCGCGGTGTCACGGCGGCCTTCAACCTGAACCTGCTGGCACGCGCCAACCGTGAGTTGGGGGCCGACTTTGTGCTCTCGCAATGGGCTCACAGCGCCTTCTACAACCCCGCGCTGCAGCGCGTCGAGATGCATCTGGTCAGCCGTTGCTCGCAGCGTGCGTGCGTCGCCGGACAGACGCTGGATTTCGCCGAAGGCGACAGCGTGCACACCGAGAGCTCGTACAAGTACACCGTGGCCGGCTTTGCGGCGTTGGCGCGGCGCGCCGGCTTCGAACCGGTGAAGGTCTGGACCGACGCCGGGCGGCGCTTTTCGCTGCACTGGTTGACGTCGACGAACAAGGAGTCCGCATGAAAGCGATCTGGAACGGCACCGTCATCGCCGAGAGTGACGACACGGTGGTGGTCGAAGGCAACCACTACTTTCCCGCGCAGGCCGTGAAGACCGAGTACCTGCTGTCCAGCAACACCAAGACCATGTGTTCCTGGAAGGGGCAGGCCAGCTACCACACGCTGTTTGTCGACGGCGATGCGAATCCCGATGCTGCCTGGTACTACCCCGAGCCCAAGGAAGCCGCGGCCGAGATCAAGGATCGCATTGCCTTCTGGAAGGGCGTGCGCATCGAGGAGTAGGGCGCGAGGGGCGGCGATGGACAGCCTGGGCACGGCACACCGCCGACGCCTGCGCGAGATCTGGCGCTCCGCCGGCTGGCCCTGCCAGGATGCGATCGAAATCGAACTGCTCGCCGCCGGATTGCTGGCGCGCCAGCAGGACGCGGCGGGCCGTGAGACGGTGCGTGTCACCAATGCAGGCGTGCAATTGCTGGCCGCCACGCTGCAAACGAACCGCGCCGCGCGTGATGCCCACGAGGCACTGGTCGCCCGCGTGGCCCTGGAAATGCAGCGCGCCGGCCGCTTGGTCTGGCGCGGCCTGAGCCTGCGCTCGCCGCTGCCGGTGGAGGGCGGCGCCACGCGCTGGGTGATGGCGATGCCCGACGTGTTCTCGATCCGCCACACGAGCGTCGAAGACTATGCGGAGCCGCTGGTGCACGAGATCAAGGCCGGGCGCGCCGATCTGCTGGCCGATCTGCGGCGCGCCGACAAGGGTGCCGCCTATCGTGCGCTGGCCAGCCAGTGCTGGTATGTGCTGCGGGAGGGCATCGCCGAAGCCGACGAGGTGCCGCCCGTCTATGGCGTGATGTTCGCGACGCCCGACGCGCTCGTTGTGGCGCGCCCGGCGCCGCGGCGCGCAGCGCGTGTGCCCTTTGCGGTGTGGATGGCGCTCGCGCGCGCCGACGCCCAGCCGCCGCTGGACGACGATGCGCAGCGATGGCTCACCGCGCCGAACGATTGAGCGGAGGCCTCTCGGTCAAATCTCGCTGCCAAAAACACAAGAGCCCGCGATAGCGGGCCCTTTTTGGCTCAGCGCTGCGCGCTGCGATCAGTCAGCGGCGGCGGCGGGCGCCGGCAGCGCCCAGCAGGGCCACCGCCACGAGCGCCAGCGATGCCGGCTCGGGCACGTGACCGGTTGTCGTCGTGCCGCCGCAATTGCCACCGGTGCAGCTATTGCCCGCCACGGCGTAGACCTTGAAATAGTCGTTGCCCTGGCCGAGCGAGCCGCTATCGGCCGAGCTTGTGCCGTAGCTCGTGTTGTAGGCGCTGATCAGCCACCAACTCGAACCCAGATTGCCGGCGTTGACCGGGTTGAAGGGGTTCGACGTGTCTACGATATTGCTGTAGTTGCCGACCAGTTCCCAGCCCGCGCTGGTCATCGATCCCAGGCTGGCTCCGGTGCTGCTCAGGCTGGGCGGCGCGCCCGAGCCGTTGTAGCGGAACAGCGAGATGTCGGCATCGCCGCTGACGTAGCCGATGCCAATGCTGCTGAGCACGACGCTGCTGGAAAAGTTCAGCAGCACGGCTTCGGTGTTGCCCGCGGTTGCGTGGCCCCACTTGTCAACTCCCGGGCCGTTGTCGAGGGCGTGGTTGGGCGTCGCGCTGCCGTCCGAGCTCATGCCCAGACCGTTGCCGCTGTAATACTCGAGCTGCCCCGTAGACCACGTGGCGCCCGAGGCGAAGCCGTTGATGCTGGAGGACGTGCCGCCGTTGGCGGCATACACGCCGCTGATGTCGAGCGTGGCGGTGCTGCCGCTGCCGCTGGCGTTGTAGTGCGTGTAGGCGTCACCGTTGCCACCGAAGGTCCATGTCGCGTTGGCGTGGGTGGACAGCCCGATGCCTGCCATCAACGGCAGGGTCAGCATGAGGATTCGGCGCAATTTCATTGGTGGTCCTTTCGGGGCAACCCGACAGCCTGTTCAACGGACAGTTGCTGGGGTTGGGAGCAACATCGGGGCCAGGGCGAAAAATTCTTTGTGATTCAACGACTTGTGTGTCGTTCGCCAACGGGGCATGCGTGGAATTGTAAGAAGATTCGACGTCGCGGGCGGGGGTATTTGGCCCCTCACTTGAGGGTTCGCAGCAGCGTTTCGGCGGCGCTGCGGCCGTCGAAGTCCTGCTTGCCGCGCAACGCGTATTCCAGCTCTTCCCGCGCTTGCGCGGGGCGCCCGCTCTTCACGAGCGCGCTCGCCAGGTGGTATCGGATCTCCTTGCTTTCCGGCGCCCGCAACCGGGCGTCGCGCAGCAGTTCGAGCGAGCGGTTGTAGTTTCCGGCCTGGTAGGCGGCCCAGCCCGCGGTGTCGATCATGACGACGTTGTTCGGCTGCGTCGCCAGCGCCAGTTCGGCGGTGGCCGCGGCCTTCGGATCGTTGAGCCGGATCAGCACGTTGGCCAGGTTGTTGGTGACGCCCGCGTCCTTGGGCAAGGCTTGGTGCAGGCGCTCGAGTTCGCGCCTGGCGCCGGCCATGTCGCCGCGCCGCACCAGGGTTTCGGCCAGCATCTTGCGTCCGGGTACGTCGTCGGGGCGGGTCTTCAGCCACTGCTCGATCACGGCCTGACCCGCCTTCGGATCCTGAATCGCCAGCGCGCGCGACAGGTGGCCCAGGGTCTCGATCGACGGCTGAACCTGATGCGCCTTGCGGTAGGCCTCGACGGCCTGCGGCCACTGCTTGCGCGCGATCGCCAGGTCGCCCGTCAGGCTGTAGCCGATGGCCTGCTTCGGCAGCCTTTGCAACACTTGGCGGATGCGCTGTTCGGCCTTGGCGAAGTCGCCCTGGCGGATGTCGAGGTCGACCATGGCGGCCAGCGCGGGCGGGAAGTCCGGCTTCGACGACAAGGCCTTGTCCAGGCTGTAGGTGGCACCGGCCGCATTGTTGGCGGCGAGCTGCAGCAGCGCGATTTCCACCTGCAACGGGGCGTCGTAGTCGGCCAGCCGGGTGGCGGTGGTCAGCGTCGCGCGCGCGCCTTCGCTGTCGACGTTGGCGATCTGCACACGCGCCAGCGCCAGCAGCACCGGCAGATCGTCCGGGCGGTCGACCGCAATCTGCTGCGCCACCTTCAGCGCATCGGCACGCCGGCCCTGGCGCATGTGAAGGTCGACCAGGGCCAGCGCCGAGCGCAGGTCCTTGGCGCCCGCAACGTCGAACGCCTTTTGCAGCCAGCGCAGCGAATCGGCGGCCTTGCCGCGGCGCTCGGCCAGCGCGGCCTGTTCGTACATTGCCTCGGTGTTGCGGTCGTCGGCTTTCAGCACGCCGTCCAGCAACGCCTGCGAGCGGTCGAGGTTGCCGCTGCCCATCTCCAGCCGGGCCAGGTTCAGGCTCGCCTCGGCGAATGTCGGATCGAGCTGGATCGCCTGCTGGAAAGCGGCGCGCGCAGCGGCGGCGTCCTGGTGCTGCGCGCGTGCCATGCCGAGCAGGTTCTGGAAGCTGGCGTTGCCGGGCTTGCGTTTCACGAGCGCCTGTGCGACCGCCATCGCTTTCGCGGTTTGCTCGTTGCGCAGATACAGCCCCACCAGCGCATAGGCGGCCTGCAACTGCCCCGGATCCTTGCGGTAGGCGGTTTCCAGTTGCGCGAGGGCGTCGGCGGGCCTGCCGCTGCCCAGCAGGCTCAGGCCGTAGGCCGTATAGAGCTCGGGCGCGTCCTTGCTGCGCAACGCGTCCTGCATCAGCGACGCCGCGCGGGCATTGCGGCCCTTGGCCATGTTGGCCGACGCCAGCAGCGCCATCGCCTGCGAATCGCCGGGGAAGGCGCGCAGATAGAGTTCGAGCGACTCGATGGCGCGGTCGAAGTTCTTCTCGCTCAGGTAGATGTTGGCCAGCAGCTTGGACACCGGACTGCCCGGCTGCACACGCTGGAAGGCCTCGAACAGCGGCTTGGCCTTTTCGGTTTCGCCCAGGCCGAAATGCGCCTGGCCGTTGAGCAGCAGCATCTGCGGCCGGTAGCGAACGAAGCCGATCGGCACCGGGTCGAGCAGCGCGGTGATCTGGTGCAGCGAGCTCTTCAGCAACTTCGAGTTGCCGTCGCGTTCGGCCAGCAGCGCGCGCAGATACCAGCCGCGCGGGTCGTGCGGCGACTGCTCGAGCAGCGTGTCGACGTCCTTTGCCGCGTCGTCGTTGCGCTTGAGGTCGACGTTCAGCCCGGCACGCGCGACGCGCGCATCGGTGAACGCGGGTTCGGCGGCGAGCGCCTTGTCGTAGGCCGCAAGGGCGCCCGCCAGATCGCCCTGCACGTGCAGGATTTCGCCGTACTGGTAGTGCACGCGGGCCGCATTCGGGTCCAGCGTGCGCGCCTTGGTCACGGCGGCCAGCGCCTCCTTGAACTGCTGGGCGCGAATGCGGATCGGCACTTCGGCCAGCCACACCTCCACCGCATCCGGCTCGATGGCGCGCGCCGATTCCACCGCCTTCATCGCGCCGCGCGGGTCGCCGACATCGCTGTAGGCGGCGGCCTTGGTGAGCAGCAACTGGGCCTGCACACCCTGCGGCAGCCCCGCAAGGGCGAAGCGCGGATCGTCGATGACGTTCTGCTGGTTGCCCTGGTCGACCACCGCCTGCGCCAGCGGCAGCACCACCTCGGCGCGGTTCACGCCCAGGCGCAGCGCCTCGGTGAACGCGGCCTCCGCGGCCGGCGCTTCGCCGTTGGCGAGCAAAGCCTTGCCCAGCAGCACATGCACCGGCAGCATCTTGCGGTCGGCCTGCAGCGCGTTTTTCAACTGGATGATGGTGCCGGGGATGTCGTGCTTTTCGTAACGCGTCAGCGCGTCTTCGTAGAAGCGCGACGCCTTGGCATCGTTGGCCTGCGCGGCCGGCAACGCGGCGCACAGCAGCAGGAGGGAAAGCGCGCGTGCGGCGCGGCGGGAAGCAGAAGCGAAGGTGTGCGGCATGGCGGCCGAAATGCTAGGCCCAATGCGTCGCCCACGGGGGCCGCGCGGCGTGCGCCGGGCGCCCCACCCTGCGGAATTCCCGGAATTGCCATGCCGTCGCGTCCCGCGAATGAGGGGGCGCCTTCGTCGCACAATCCACGCTTGGCCGCAGCCTGCGGCGCCGGGCCGTCACGAGCCGCTACGGTGCCTTGCCCCGTCTGGAGATCACGCCATGAGATTCCGTCTTGCGCCCGCCCTGGTGGCCACCGCACTGCTGAGCGCGCTGTGTGGCCCCGCGGCTCATGCCGCCAAGGGCCCGCCGTCGCACAACGTGGCCTGGCTGCCGGCGGCCAACGATGCCGACATCGACCGCGCCTTCGTGCAGGCGCGCAGCCAGAAGAAGCCGGTGCTGCTGTATTGGGGTGCGACGTGGTGCCCGCCGTGCAACCAGCTCAAGGCCACGCTGTTCAACCGCCAGGACTTCGCCAGCGAGGCGAAGTCCTTCGTCGCCGTGCATGTCGACGGTGATCTGCCCGGGGCGCAGAAGCTCGGCCACCGTTTCAACGTCAGCGGGTATCCGACACTTGTGCTGTTGAACGCCGACGGCGGCGAGATCACGCGGCTGCCCGGCGAAGTCGAGCCGGCACAGGTGCTGGCGCTGATGCAGCTCGGCCTGAGCGACGGCCGGCCGCTGAAGGCGGTGCTGGCCGATGCGCTGGCGGGCCAGCCGCTGGCGGCCAACGAATGGAAGCTGCTCGCCTTTTATTCGTGGGAAACCGACGAGCAACAGCTCGTGGGCAAGGACGAGATGGCGGGCGTGCTGGCGCGGCTGGCGGCGGCCAGCCCGGCGGCCGACAGCGAAACCTCGACGCGGCTGTGGCTGAAAGCCGCTCTTGCCGCCGACGGCGACAAGAGCGGCAAGGGCGTGAAGCCCGACGCCGCGCTGCGTGCGCGTGTCGAGCGTGTGCTGAGCGACCCCGCGCGGGCGCGGGCGCAGATGGACGTCGTCACCAACAGCGCCGCCGACCTGCTGCGCGCGCTGGCCGGCGACGGCGCGCCCGGACAGTCGCCGTTGCTGCCGCTGTTCGACGCCGCGCTGCAGCGCCTGGCGGCCGACACCACCTTGTCGCGCGGCGACCGCCTGACGGCGCTGATCTCGCGTGTCGAGCTGGCGCGGCTGGGCCAGCCCAAGGACGCGGTGCAGGTGAAGCTGCCCGAAGCGCTGCTGAAGGCGGTGCGCGAACAGGTGGCGCAGGATGACCGCGAGATCACCGACGCCTACGAGCGCCAGGCCGTCATCACTGAAGCGGGCTTTGCGCTCGGCTACAGCGGGCTGTGGGCCGAAAGCGACGCGCTGCTCAAGGCCAACCTCGCAAAGAGCCACTCGCCGTACTACCTGATGAGCCAGCTCGGCAGCAATGCACGCAAGCTCGGCCACAAGGACGAGGCTTTGCAGTGGTACCGCAAGGCCTTCGAAACGAGCGAAGGCCCGGCCACCCGTCTGCAGTGGGGCTCCAGCTACTTGAGCGCCCTGGTCGATCTGGCGCCGCAGGACGCTGCGCGCATCGAGAAGACCGCATCCACGCTGTTCACCGAAGCGGCCAAGGACGCGGGCGCGTTCGACGGCCGCAGCATGCATTCGATGCAGCGGGTGGGCCGCAAGCTGGTGACCTGGAACGCCGACGGCAAACGGGCGGCGGCGTTGAAGCGCCTGCAGGCGCAGCTCGACGGGGTGTGCCGCCACACCGAAACGGCGGATGGTCAGAAAGCCGCCTGCCAGGCGCTGCTGAAACCGAAAACGGCGAGCTGAATGAGCGACGATTTCCAGGGCGCGCCCGACCGCGGGCGCCGGCGCTTCCATGTCGGCCTGCTGGCCGGCGGCCTCGCGGCAGGGCTGCCGGCATGGGCGGTGCCGAGCGCAGCGAGCGGCAATGCAACGACCGACCGCGCGCCGACCGACGGCGCAGACAGCGCCGCGCACGACGAGCACCCCGTCACTGGCCAGTGGGTGCATGCCTACGCGGCGTTCGGCCGCCCGCAGTACGGGCCGGACTTCGCCCACTTCGACTACGTCAACCCCGACGCGCCGCAGGGCGGCACGCTGTATTGCCGCAATCCCGACCGCCGTTCCAGCTTCGACAAGTTCAACTACTTCACGCTCAAGGGCGATGCGCCGGCCGGCGTCATGCACTTCATGCACGAGCCGCTGGCCGTGCGCGGCGCCGACGAGCCGATGACGATGTACGGCGTGCTCGCCCAGGCCATGCTGGTGGCGCCCGACAAGTCGTCGGTGACGTTTCGCCTGCACCCGAACGCGCGCTTCAGCAACGGCGACCCGGTGCTGGCAGAAGATGTCAAGCACAGCTTCGATTGCCTGGCCGGCGCCAAGGCGTCGCCCGAGTGGCAAGGCTACATGTCGCCGGCGTCGGCGGCGGTGGTGCTGGACGAGCGCACGATCCGCCTGGACCTGCGCGAGCGCACGAACGACGCGATCTTCAAGGTCAGCACCTTCTTGCAGGTGTTCTCGCGCAAGTGGGGCCAGGGCGCGGACGGCAAGGCCAAGGCCTTCGACGAGATCGTCAGCGAGTATCCGCTGACCAGCGGCCCCTACACCATCGCCCGCGCCGATTCCGGGCGCCGGCTGGAATTCAAGCGCAACCCCGACTACTGGGCGCGCGAGCTGCCGGTGCGCAAGGGCTTCTTCAACTTCGACACCGTGGTCTACCGCTACTACCAGGACGAAGACGTGTCGACTGAAGCCTTCAAGGCCGGTGAATTCGACATCCTGCGCGCCTACAGCGCGCGTGTGTTCGCGCGCCAGCACAAGGGCCAGAAGTGGGACGACGGCCGCATCGTCAAGGTGGTGCTGCCGACCGAAACCGTCGAAGGTCTGCAGTCCTACCAGCTCAACCTGCGGCGGCCCATCTTCCAGGATCTGCGTGTGCGCAAGGCGCTGACCCTGACCTGGGACTTCGAGCAGAGCAACCGTTACCACACCTTCAAGCAGGCCGACAGCGTCTTCAACAACTCGCAGTTCGCGGCGGTAGGCCCGCCGTCGGCGGCCGAACTGGCGCTGCTGCAGCCGTATCGCGCCGAGCTGCCGCCCGGGGTCTTCGGCCCGCCGTACCGCGCGCCGCGCACCGCCAACGACCCGCAGCAGCTGCGCCGCAACCTGCTCGAGGCGCGCGCGCTGCTCAACGCCGCCGGCTGGAAGCTGGCGAGCGACGGCCGGCTGCGCAACGCCCGGGGCCAGGCCTACGAGTTCGAGTACCTGAGCCCGGGCGAAAACACGGTGCGCGAGGAACAGTGGGCGCGCACGCTGGAGAAGCTGGGCATCACGCTGAAGATCCGCAAGGTCGACTTCGCGCTCTTCAATCGCCGCCTGCAGCAGTACGACTTCGACACCACCACCATCGTCGAAGGCCACTTCACGCTGCCTTCGGTGCAGGACTACGTGCGCATCTACGGCAGCAAGTCGGCCGACGAAAAGGGCAACGACAACTATCGCGGCGTGAAGAGCGCGGCGGTCGACCACATCCTCGACGCCATGGGCCAGGCACAGACGCTGCCGGGACTGCGCGACGCCTGCCGCGCACTTGATCGCGTGGTGATGTGGAACTGCTGGCAGGTGCCGCAGTTGTACGCCGCGAACATCGCCATGTCGTACTGGAACCGCTTCGGCATGCCGGCCCGGCGGCCGCGCTACTACACCGTCAACGTCACCATCGACATCGAGCCGCAACTCGCATGGCCCGAACTGTGCTGGTGGGTCAAGCCCGGCGCGGCGCGCTGAAACACTCATCATGCTGAGCTACATCCTCAAACGCCTCGCGCTGATGCTGCCGACGCTGATCGGCGCGCTGAGCGTCACCTTCGTCGTCATCCAGTTCGTTCCCGGCGGGCCGGTGGAGCAGGCGCTGGCGCAGGCGCGCAGCCGCGGCGGCGGCGGCGACACCGGCGGCTACCGCGCACGCGGCGACAGCGACGCCAAGCAGATCGAGGCGCTGAAGAAGCTCTATGGCTTCGACAAGCCGGTGCACGTGCGCTACTTCGAGATGCTGAAGAACTTCGCCAGCTTCAACCTCGGCCAGAGCTTCCAGCAGAACAAGGCCGTGTGGGATCTGATCGTCGAGAAACTGCCGGTGTCGATCAGCCTCGGCCTGTGGACCTTTCTGGCGACCTACCTCATCTCGGTGCCGCTGGGCATTGCGAAGGCGGTGCGCGACGGCAGCGGCTTCGACATCGCCACCACGCTGGCGGTGCTGGCGGGTTATGCGATACCCGGCTTCGTGCTCGGTGTCTTCCTCATCGTCTTGTTTGCCGGCGGCAGTTTCTGGGAGTTGTTTCCGCTGCGCGGCCTGATATCGGAGAACTGGGCCGAATTGTCGTGGTCGGCGCGCATCGCCGACTACTTCTGGCACCTGACGCTGCCGCTCATCTGCCTGGTCATCGGCAGCTTCGCGACCATGGCCTTTCTCACCAAGAACACCTTCATCGAAGAGATGCGCAAGCAGTATGTGCTGGTGGCGCGCGCCAAGGGGCTGTCGAAGCAGCGCGTGCTGTGGAAGCACATCTTCCGCAACGCGCTGATCCCCATCGTCACCGGTTTCCCGAGCGCCTTCATCGGCGCCTTCTTCACCGGCGCGCTGCTCATCGAGACGCTGTTCTCGCTCGATGGGCTGGGGTTGCTGAGCTATGAATCGATCGTGCGCCGCGACTACCCCGTGGTGCTGGGCTCGCTGTACCTGTTCACCTTGATCGGCCTCGTCGTGAAGCTGATCTCCGACGTGATCTACACACTGGTGGACCCGCGCGTGCAGTTCGGGGCGGCGGCCAAATGACGGCCGCGCAAGGGCTGCATCTATCGCCTAACCAGCGTGCGTGGCAGCGCTTCAAGCGCAACCGCATCGGCCATTTTTCGTTCTGGCTGCTGCTGGCGCTGCTGCTGCTGAGCATGCTGGCCGAGCTCGTCAGCAACGACCGCCCGCTGGTTGCGATGTACGGCGGGCACTTGAGTTTCCCGGCGTTCAGCAACCCGCCCGAGACGGCGTACGGCGGTGACTTCGGCACCCCCACCGACTGGAAAGATCCGTTCATCGTGGCGCAGTTCAACAAGCCCGGCAACTGGCGGTTGCGCACGATCAACCCGCATTCGGCGGTGTCGACCGACTACTTCGCCACCGCGCCCAACCCGGCGCCGCCGAGCGCGAAGAACTGGCTCGGCACCGACGAGGGCGGACGCGACATGGTGGCGCGGCTGCTCTACGGCTTTCGCGTGAGTGTGCTGTTCGGGCTGGCGCTGACCTTCATCGGCACCGTGATCGGCATCGTCACCGGCGCGGTCCAGGGCTACTTCGGCGGCGCGCTGGACCTCGGGCTGCAGCGGCTGATCGAAATCTGGTCGTCGATCCCCGAGCTCTACCTGCTGATCATCTTCGCGTCGATCTTCGAGCCTTCGCTGCTGCAGCTGCTGGTGCTGCTGAGCCTGTTCGGCTGGATCGGGCTGTCGAGCTATGTGCGCGCGGAGTTCCTGCGCAACCGGGGGCTGGAGTTCGTGAAGGCGGCGCGTGCACTCGGCCTGAGCAATGCGCGCATCATCTGGCGCCACGTGCTGCCGAACTCGATGACGCCCGTCATCACCTTTCTGCCGTTCCGCATGAGCGACGCCATCCTCGCGCTCGTTGCGCTGGACTTCCTGGGCCTGGGCGTGCCGCCCGGTGTGCCGTCGCTCGGCGACCTGGTGCGCCAGGGCAAGAACAACCTCGACGCCTGGTGGATCATCTTCCCGACCTTCGTCGTGCTGGTGGTCACGCTGCTGCTGCTGACCTTCATCGGCGAAGCGCTGCGCGACGCCTTCGACACCCGGAAATCATGAACCACCCCCGAAGCGCCTTCGGCGCTCCCCCTCAAGGGGGCGCCGCCGGCGGACCGGCAGGGCCGGATCCGCGGCAGCCACTTGATCGGCCAGCGTTACTGGCGATCGAACATCTCAGCGTGCGCTTCGGTGCCAGCACCGTGGTCGACGACGTGTCGTTTTCGGTCGCCGCGGGCGAGAAGTTCGCGCTCGTCGGCGAATCGGGCTCGGGCAAGTCGATCACCGCGCTGTCGGTGCTGCGGCTGGTGGATACCGCGCTGACGACGGGTGCGATCCGCTTCGACGGCGAAGACCTCGTGCGCAAGAGCGAACGCGAGATGCGCGGACTGCGCGGCGCGCGCATCGGCATGATCTTCCAGGAACCGATGACGGCACTGAACCCGCTGTACACGGTGGGCAACCAGATCGCCGAGGTGCTGGAGCTGCACCTGGCGATGCGCCCGAACGCGGCCCGCGCGCGCGTAGTCGAGTTGCTGGCGCGCACCGGCATTCCCGAGCCCGAGCGGCGCGCCGACGCCTATCCGCACGAACTCTCGGGCGGCCAGCGCCAGCGCGCGATGATCGCGATGGCGCTGGCCTGCAAGCCCGAGCTGCTGATCTGCGACGAGCCCACCACGGCGCTGGACGTCACGATCCAGGCCCAGATCCTGGGCTTGCTCGACGAGTTGCAGGCCGAGATGGGCATGGCGCTGCTGTTCATCACGCACGACCTGAACCTGGTGCGCCGCTTCACGCACCGTGTGGGCGTGATGGAGCGCGGCAGGCTGGTCGAGCTCGGCGCCACCGCGAGTGTGTTCGCGCAGCCGCAACACCCGTACACCCAGCGCCTGCTGGCGAGCCGGCCGCAGCGCGTGGTGCGCGCCGTGGCCGACGACGCCGCGGTGCTGCTGCGGGCGCGCGATGTCGGCGTCACCTTCGCCATCAAGCGCGGCTGGTTCGGCAAGCTCGACTTCCACGCCGTGCGCAACGCGACGCTGCAGCTCAGGCGCGGCGAGACGCTGGGCATCGTCGGTGAATCGGGCTCGGGCAAGACGACGCTGGGCATGGCCTTGCTCGCGCTGCGGCCCATCGCCGCTGGTGCGGTGGAAGTGGCGGGCGAGCGCATCGACAACGCCGGCCGCGACCATCTGCGCCGCATGCGGCGGCGCCTGCAGGTGGTGTTCCAGGATCCGTTCGCGTCCTTGTCGCCGCGCCTGACGGTGGGGCAGATCGTCGGCGAAGGGCTGGCGCTGCACCAGCCCGAGTTGTCGGCCGCCGAGCGCGAACAGCGCGTGCTGCAGATGCTGGACGAAGTGGGCCTGTCCGAACGCCATGGCGTGGCGCATGTGCTGCAGCGCTATCCGCACGAGTTCTCGGGCGGACAGCGCCAGCGCATCGCGATCGCGCGTGCCGTGGTGCTGCGGCCTGAGGTTCTGGTGCTTGACGAGCCGACCTCGGCGCTCGATGTCTCGGTGCAGCAGCAGGTGCTGGCGTTGCTGGCGCAACTGCAGCAGCACTACGGCATGAGCTATGTCTTCATCAGCCATGACCTCGCGGTGGTGCGCGCGATGTCGCACCGCGTGATGGTCATGAAAAATGGCGCGGTGATCGAAGAGGGCGAGGCCGAAGCGCTGTTCGAGGCCCCGCGCGAACCCTATACACGCGAGCTGCTGGCCGCGGCGCACCTGGCCTGAGGCACGGACTACAACACCACCGTTGCCACCAGCAGGCCGGGTTCGTCGGCGCGCACCACCAGCTCGCCGCCCAGGCGCCTGAGCATCGCGATCATCGGCGCGTTGTCGGCCAGCACGTCGCCGTGCAGCGTGTGGATGCCGCGGCGCGCCGCGTAGCGCGCCAGCATGCACAGCAGGCGGCGGCCCAGACCCTGACCCTGCCAGGCGTCGGCCACGGCGATCGCGAACTCGGCGCGGTCGTCGCCGAGTTTCACGTAGCGCGCATCGGCGACGATCACCGGCTCGTCGTCGTCGCCCTCAAGCTGCGCCACCAGCGCGACATGGGACTGATGATCGACATGCGTGAGCTGCGCCAACGTGCTGGGCGGCAACGCACGCAGGCCGACGTGAAAGCGCCGGTAGCGCGACGCCGCCGACAACGCCATCACAAAAGCCTGCTCTGCCGCATCGTCCTGCGGCAGCACCGGGCGCACGACCAGGCGGCGCCCGTCGGCGAGCGTCAGCGGCTGGATCAGACCGAGCGGATAACGGACGTCCGCGGAAACGACAGCAGCGCTCACGGCGGCGGCGGTGTTCACGCCGTCACCAGCAGTTCGGCCGGCTCGACGCCGCGCAATGCGCTCGCCATGGCATGGCCGGCGTGGTGCGCGACGAACTCGTCGCCCGGACCGAGCACGATGTCGCGGGGGTCGTTGTCCACGGTGATCCAGGCCTGGCCGCGCACGCCGCGCAGGCGCGCCAGAGGAGTCAGCTCGAACCGTGCCGTCTGGCCGGGACGCAGTTGCACGCGGGCCGCAGGGGTGTTGATCAGCATTTTTCTTCCTTCATTGCAGGCATGCATCCCACGCATGTGAGATTGATCGGCACGGCCTGGCGATGTGGCGAATAATTCCTGCAGCGCGCTCCTGGCGCAAACGATTGTTTGGAACTCAACACATTCCTCTGAAGCATGCGAAACCCCGAACCCACGAGCCTGCCAGCGCTTGATCTGCTGAGCAGCTTCGAGGCCTCGGCGCGCCATCTGTCGTTCACGCGCGCGGGGGCCGAGCGCTTCGTCACGCAGTCGGCCATCAGCCGCCAGATGCGTGCGCTGGAAGAGCAGCTCGGCGTGCCGCTGTTCCACCGCCGCCACCGCGCGCTGGAGCTGACGAACGAAGGCCAGCGTCTGTTCGCCACCTGCAGCGCGGTGCTGGCGCAGCTTCGTGGCGTGGTCAACGAGCTGCGTGCGCCGGCACGGCGCGAAGTGCTGTCGCTGACGACGACACCGGGGCTTGCATCGTTGTGGCTGATTCCGCGCCTGCCGATGTTCACGCGCCAGCATCCGGGCATCGACGTGCGGCTGGATGCCAGCTACCAGAGCCGCGGCCTGGCGGCCGAGGGTTTCGATCTGGCGATCCGCTACGGCCGTCTCGGCGCCGTGCCGGGGCAGCAGCTCTTCGCCGAAGCGATGCAGCCGGTGTGCAGTCCGGCGCTGCTGCGCCGCGGGCCGCCGTTGCGCGCGCCCGCCGATCTGCGGCGCCACACGCTGCTGCAGGTGATCGAGCGCGGCCCGGCCGGCATGCCACTGGAGTGGGCGCCGTGGTTGTCGGCAGTGGGCCTGTCCGACCTGGAGCCCGCGGCCACGCTGAGCTTCAGCGGTTATGGCGAAGCGGTGGCGGCGGCGGTGGCAGGCCAGGGCGTGGCGCTGGGACGCAGGCCGCTGATCGACGGCCTGATCCGGAGCAAGCAGCTCATGACGCCGTTCAAGGATCGCACGGCGTCACCGCGCGCCTACTTTCTTGTGCTCGAGGCCGCCGCACGCCAGCGCCCGGCCGTGCAGGCACTCGAGCGCTGGCTGCTCGAGCAGGCCGGTGCTGCTACGCTGACACGTTGACAAACCGGAAAGCAACCGATGCCACGTTCGATTCTTGAAGAAGCCCGGCTGCACCCGGCGATCCGCGAGCGCGTGGCGCAGAACCAGGCCGACATCGTGCGCGAGGTGCAGGCGGCCGTGGCGCAGCACGCGGTTGTCGTCGTCGGCATGGGGTGGAATCCGTTTCCGCGGAAGGCGCGTCGCGCGCTCGACGCCGCCGGCATCGAGCACCACGACCTCGACTACGGCAACTATCTGAGCGACTGGCGTCGCCGCACGGCGCTGAAGATGTGGAGCGGCTGGCCGACGCTGCCGATGGTGTTCGTCAAGGGTGTGCTGGTGGGCGGTGCGGACGACGTCATCAGGCTCATCGACAGCGGCGAACTCAAGCGCCTGCTCTGACGCTGCGCGCCATGCGCCGATTCGGGGACCGGCTGATCTTGCGCTGCATGCGCTGCATGGGCGGCGCGGCGTGTGTGTGGTGTGTGCTGTGCGCGTTGCTCGTCGCCTCTGCGCCGGCACTCGCCGAGCCCGGCCCGGCGCTGCACACCTGTCGCCTTCGCGCCCTGGAGCACGCGGCGCTGTGCGGCCATCTTTCGCGACCGCTCGATCCCGAGCGGCCATTGGGCACGCTCATCGACGTGCACTTCGTGGTGCTGCCGGCGGTGGCGCGCAAGAAGAAGCCGGACCCGGTGTTTTTTTTCGCCGGCGGGCCGGGGCAGAGCGCCATCGATCTGGCGGGCCAGGTGGGCGTGCTGCTCGGGCGCTTCAGCAACCGCCGCGACATCGTGCTGATCGACCAGCGCGGCACCGGCCGCAGTGCGCCGCTGCAGTGCGGTGACGAGCCGCCGACGATGCCGCTGCGCGAGTCGGCGGATGTGGCGGCACAACTCGTGCGCCTGCGCGCGTGCCGGCAGCGCTTGATGGCCTTGCCCTATGGCGACCTGCGCCAGTTCACGACACGCCTCGCGGCCCAGGACACCGATGCCGTGCGGCGCGCGCTCGGCGCGCCACGCATCAACCTTGTAGGCGCGTCGTACGGCACGCGCGTCGCACTGGACTACATGCGACAGTTTCCGCAAGCGGTGCGGCGCGTCGTGCTCGATGGCGCCGTGACGCCGGACATGGTGTTGCCGGCAAGCTTTTCGCCCGACGTGCAGGCGGCCTTCGACGCGATGCTGGGTGGCTGCGAGCACGATGCGGTCTGCGCGTCGCACTACCCGCGGCTGCGCGCGCAGTGGCACGCCCTGCTGGCCAGTCTGCCGCGCGAGGTGGTGGTGCGGCATCCGGTCACGGCGCTCGAAGAACATCTCACGCTCACGCGCGAGATGCTCGCCGGCCTGGTGCGTCTGCCGCTGTATGTGCCGGTGCTGGCTTCGGCCTTGCCGCTGGCGCTGGCAGACGCCGCGCAGGGCCGCTTCACGCCGCTGTTCGGCCTGGTCAGCGCGCTCGGCGGCGGGCGCGGCGTGACGCTGGCGCAGGGCATGCATTTCTCGGTGATCTGCGCCGAGGACATGCCTCGGCTGGCCAGCAGCCACGAAACGCCGGGCGCCGATTTCGGCGACGCCTATCTGGCGCTGTATCGCCAGGTCTGCGCCGACTGGCCGCGAGCGCCGGTGCCGGCGGCGTTCTACACGATGCCGCCGGCGCCGGCGGCGACGCTGATCCTGTCCGGTGGCGCCGACCCCGCGGCGCCACCGCGCCACGGCGCGCGCGTGGCGCAGGCGCTGGGGGCGAAGGCACGCCACGTCATCGTGGCCGAGGCCGGCCACGGCCTGCTCGGCCTGGGCTGCATGAAGGATGTGGTGTTCCGATTCGTCGACGCGCAAACCGACGACGAGGCGCTGAAGATCGACGCATCGTGCGTGGCCGCGCTGCCGCGGCCGCGCGTGTTCGTGCCCGTCGGCGCCCGAGCCCAGCCATGATCGAGGTGCGCGGCCTCGTCAAACGTTTCACGCAGGGCCGTGGGCGACATGCGCGCGCGGTGCTCGCCGTCGACCACGTCGACCTCGATGCGCAAGACGGTTGCATCACCGGGCTGCTGGGACCGAACGGCGCCGGCAAGACGACGACGCTGCGCATGGTTGCGGGCCTGATCGTGCCCGACAGCGGCCACGTCAATGTCGATGGCATCGCGGTGGCCCAGCAGCGCGCCGCGGCGTTGGCTCGCGTGGGCGTGCTCAGCGACGCGCGCGGCCTGTATCCGCGCCTGACGGCGCGCGAGAACATCGTCTACTACGCGCGGCTGCACGGCATGGACGCGCAAGCGGCGCACGCCGGCGCCGAAGCGGTGGCGCGCATGCTGGACATGCGGCCGCTGCTCGACCGTCGCACAGAGGGCTTCAGCCAGGGCGAACGCATGAAGACGGCGCTGGCGCGCGCGCTGGTGCACGACCCGCCGAACATCGTGCTCGACGAGCCGACCAACGGACTGGACGTGCGCGCCACACGCGCGCTGCGCGATGCGCTGCGTGCGCTGCGTGACGAACAACACAAGTGCATCGTCTTCTCGAGCCACGTCATGCAGGAGGTGGAGCGCCTGTGCGACCGCGTGGTGGTGATGGCCAGCGGCCGCGCGGTGGCCGCCGGCACGGTGGCCGAACTGAACGCGCGCGCCGGAAGAGATGATTTCGAGGAGACATTCGTCGCGCTGGCGTTTGCGGGCACGGCTCAGGGAGGCCCGGCGTGATGGGCCCAGCCTGGATCGTGCTGCGCAAGGAACTGGTCGACGCGCTGCGCGACCGCCGCACGCTGCTGATGGTGTTGCTCAGCTCGGTCGCCATCGGCCCGCTGGTGCTGGTGCTGTTGTCGGGGCTGGTCTCGGGCGCCGAGGCGCGCGCACAGGCGCGCGAGATCGTCGTTGACGGCATGGCCCATGCACCGGCGCTGCGCAACTACCTGCTGCGTCAGACCTACACCGTGCGGGACGCGCCGGTGGACTATGAAAAGCAGCTCGTCGACAGCCGCCTCGGTGATCCGGTGGTCGTCATTCCGAGCGACTTCGAGGCGCGCATGGCGCGCGCCGAAACGCCGGTCGTCGAAGTGCTGGCGAGTGCCGGCAATGCGCGCGCGCAGGCCGCCGTCGGGCGCATCGTGCGCGTGCTGGAAGGCTTCAACCGTGAGCAGGCCACACTGCGGCTGGCGGTGCGCGGCGTGTCGCCGGCGCTGCTGCAGGCGATGGAGATCGACGAGCGCGATCTTGCCGATCCCGCCAGTCGCGCCGCGCAACTGGCGGTGATGGTGCCGTACTTCGTGCTGATGGCGATGCTCTACGGCGCGCTCAACGCGGCGCTGGACACGACCGCCGGCGAACGCGAGCGCGGTTCGCTGGAGCCACTGTTGATGAACCCGGCGTCGCGCTGGGCCATGGTTCTGGGCAAATGGGGCGCGGTAGCGGCCGTCGGCATGCTCATCGCGATGCTGAGCTGCCTGAGCTTTCTGCCCGGCCAGTGGTTGTTGCGCAGCGAGACGCTGGCCGCGCTGTTTCAGTTCGGCCTTCGCGAAGCGTTGAGTTTCATTCTCGTGCTGTTGCCGCTGGCGGCTGCGCTGGGCGCCCTGCTGATGGCCATTGCCATCCGTTGCAAAACCTTCAAGGAAGCGCAGGCCAATGCGACGATCGTGATGCTGGCCGTGGCCTTGCTGCCGCTGATCAGCCTCTTCGGCCAGGACGGCGAGGCCACGTGGTACCGCTTCGTGCCGGCGCTGGCGCAGGTCACGCTGATGGGACACGCGCTCAAGGGCGAGGCTTCGTCGCTGCTGCAGATCTGGGTGCCAGTTGCGGTCTGTGCTGCGATCACGCTGGCCAGCCTGGCATTCGTCGTGCGCGTGCTGCGCAGCGCGGCGCTGAGGTAGCAGCGTGCTGCTTACGGCGCAGAACTACTGCGCCGGGCCATGCAGTGCACGCGCCACCTCGTGCTGCCAGGGCAGGGCGTGCACGATCTCGTTGAGAAAGCGCGCCGCTTCCAGCGGCGTCAGCACTTCGCCTTCGTCGCCGACCAGCCGCAGATTGGTGACGACGGACATCGGATCGGCCATCGCGACGACGCCGCGCGAAATCTGGATCCAGTCCCACGCCACCCCCGCTTCCCCGTTGGCAGCGCTGCCGGCCCACATCGTCTGCCCGGCCAATGCGCACAGTCTGTCACCGGACGGCGTCACTCGTGTGCCCAGATGGTGGAACTGCAGCCCTCCGGAACACCCGGCCTGCCACAATAGGGGTGGCCAAGCGCGCAACGACCATGGCGACACCGGAGGGGGCATGGGGGGTTCGTGAAGGCGATGGGCTGTGTGCTGCATGCTGCTATCTTTCGGCATGTGAGCGGTGCTTGAAAGCTGTAAACCCTGTCAGGGCCTATCTCGTGGCCGGGCTTCGGCCCACCGCCGGCAGACGCTGCAGGCAAGAGGAGACCGATGCTCCCTGGTGGTTATTCGTCGGTATTGCAGGCACGAAACCGCGATGAGTTTCGCGCTGAAGTCGTGCGCTTCACGCACCAGCTCGGATTCGAGACGGTCTCGGCCATCACGGTGATCGAACGCGGCATGGGGCACGCCGAATTCATCGCCGTCGACAACACGCCCGACGCCTTCAACGACACCTACTGCGACCCGCAATTGCAGCGCCGTGACCCGGTGATGCAGCATTGCCGGCGCCACAGCCTGCCCATCGTCTGGGACCAGGACACCTACGTCACGCAGGGCGCGCACGAACTCTGGGAGCAGCAGGCCAGCTTCGGCTACCGCACCGGCATCGCGATGGCGCTGCACATGCCTGAAGGGCGCCACTTCCAGCTCGGCGTCGACCGTGATCGAGCCCTGCCCGAGGACATGGGTGAACTGCAACGGCTGGTGGCCGACCTGCAGCTCTTTGCAGTGCACGCGCAGGAAGCGGCGCTGCGACTGCTGGTGCCCACCGCGCTGCAGCCCGAGCGACCGGCGCTGACACCGCGTGAACTCGAATGCCTGCGCTGGACGATGGACGGCAAGACCGCATGGGAAGTGGGCGCCATTCTGGGTATCAGCGAACGGACCGCGGTACTTCATGTCAACAATGCCATGCACAAGCTCGGATGTGTCAACAAACATCAGGCGGTGTTGAAGGCGCTGCGTCTGGGGCTTATTCACTAGGCCATGTCCGACTGCGATGCGGCTGCGTGTATTTCCCTGCCTCCAGCCCTATCGGCGACCCTGTAAGAGCTAACAGTTCCCCCTTCAGCCCGGCGCTGCTTCAATGATGCAAGGCGTGCAACACGCACGTTCGCACCCGGAGCCCACACATGCAGCGCACGACTTCGACCCCCGCCCCGCAACAAGCCGGCCAACAAGACAATGCACCCAAGGGCCCAACGCCCCTCGATCCGAGCGACTTCAAGTTGGTGGTCGGTGGCTCGCCGAAGGGCGGCTGGCCGCTCGAAACCGCCAACGACGTCTATCCTTCACCTAAAGGCGGCTGGTGATCCGCCTCTAGGTAACTTGGTGCCGGGCGGGCGAGCCCGCGCTGGCGCCTGCGGACCGGCCCTGCCGGTCCGCGTTTTTTTTCGATCCGCGTGCCATGCGTCGGCTGTTCCGGCCTGAGGCCGTCGAGGCGCAACACCAGCAATGGCTGGGGCGGGTGCAGTTGATCCGGCCCATCAGCCTGAGCGTCGTCTGCGCCGGGATCGTGCTCGTCGCGATTGCACTCGTGGCGTTTCTGTGCCTGGCCCACTACACCCGCAAGGCCACCGTTGTCGGGGTGCTGGCCCCTGACCGCGGCTTGATCCGCGTCGTGCCTTCAGCCAACGCGTCGGTGTTGGAGCGGCGCGTCAAGGAAGGCCAGGCGGTGCACGCAGGCGATGTGCTCTTCGTGCTGGCGCTTGAACGTCCGACGCTCGATGCCGCGGCACAGGCCCAGGTCCAACGCAGCCTGCAAGAGCGCGAGCGCAGTCTGAAGGACGCGGCGCAGCAGCAGCAGCTTCTGGTGCAAACGCAGCAGGCAGCGCTCGACCGGCGTTTGCAGGCGCTCGAACTCGAAGTGAGCAAGGTCGATGCCGAGGCGGCGTTGCAGCGTCAGCGCATGGCGCTTGCCAAGCAAGCCCTGGCACGTCTGGAGTCGTTGCGCGACGAGCAGTTCATTTCGTCGGCGCAGGTGCAGACCAAGAGCGAGGAGTTGCTGGGCCTGCAGGCTGCGGCCCAGGCGCTGGAGCGTCAGCGCGCGGCCCTGGGGCGCGAGCGCGCGGAACTGGAAGGGGATCGGCGCGGCCTGCCGCTGCTGGCGCGCGGCGCACAGGGCGGCATAGAACGCGACCTGTCCGCACTGTCACGCGAGGCGGCCGAGCAGGACGCGGCTCGGCAGGTTGTCATTCGTGCGCCGCAGGATGCCGTGGTGACGGCGCTCTACGCGGAACCAGGGCAGAGCGTGTCGCCGTTGTCGGCGCTCGCCAGTCTGGTGCCGGCGGGCGCTCACTTGCAGGCGCAGCTCTATGCGCCCTCCAGCGCCGTCGGCTTCGTGCACGCCAACCAGACGGTGCGGCTGCGCTTCGAAGCCTTCCCGTACCAGAAGTTCGGTCACCAGCCCGCGCATGTGCTCCAGGTCTCGCGCACACCGCTGGCGCCATCAGAGATGTCAGCGCTTGCTTTGCCTGTGGGTCAATCAGATTCTCAATCCTTGTTCAGGATCACGGTGGCCCTTGACGCCAAGCCGGGTATGGCATTGCCGCTGGTGGCCGGCATGCGGCTGGAGGCAGACATCCTGCTGGAGCGGCGGCGGCTGATCGAATGGCTGTTTGAACCGCTGCTGGGGCTGGAGGGGCGCCTGTGAATCTCTTCGGCGGCCTGGAACTGGGGCTGGCAAGCGAGCGCGCCCCGCTCATTCTGCAGACCGAGGCCGCCGAATGCGGCCTGGCGTGCCTGGCGATGGTGGCGTCGGCCCATGGGCACCACACCGATCTACCAACGCTGCGACGGCGGTTTTCGTTGTCCGCCAAGGGTGTGATGCTGGGTGATCTGGTCCGCATGGCCGAGAGCCTGATGATGAATTCGCGCGCCCTGCGCGCCGAACTGGCTGAACTGCCGCAGTTGCAGACGCCCTGCATCCTGCACTGGGATCTGAATCACTTCGTCGTGCTGGTGTCGTTCAGGCGCGGCGTGGCCTTGATCCACGATCCGGCACGCGGCGTGCGCCGCATGAAGCTCGATGAGCTGTCGCGCCACTTCACCGGCGTGGCACTGGAGCTTCAACCGGCGCCGGGATTCGCGCCCGCCATGGAGCGTCAACGGGTGACGCTGCGCCAGTTGCTCGGCCCTGTCAGCGGCCTGAAGCGATCGTTGGGACAGATTCTGCTGCTCGCGCTGGCGTTGGAACTATTCGTGCTTCTGAGCCCGTTCTTCCTGCAGTGGGTGGTGGACGGCGTCGTGGTCAGCGGCGACCGCGCATTGCTGCTGACCCTGTCGCTCGGCTTCGGTCTGCTGGTGCTGATTCAGATGGTCACCGCGGCGGCGCGCTCATGGGCTGTGCTGGTGCTGTCGGCAACGCTGAATCTGCAGTGGCTGGTCAACGTGTTCGCGCATCTGCTTCGCCTGCCGGTGGCGTGGTTCGAAAGGCGCCATGCGGGTGACGTGCTGTCGCGCTTCGGCGCCGTGCAGAAGATCCAGAAGACGCTGACGACGAGCTTCATCGAAGCGGTGCTCGACGGCGCGCTCGTGCTGTTGACGCTGGTGATGATGGCGATCTACAGCGTCACGCTGACGATGCTGGCGCTGGCTGCCGTGCTGGGATATGCGCTGCTGCGCCGCGTGTTCTTCAAGCCGCTGCGCAATGCCACCGAGGAAACGCTGGTCTTCGAGGCCAAACAGTCGAGCCACTTTCTGGAGTCGCTGCGCGGCGTGCAGGCGATCAAGCTGTTCAATGCCCAGGCCGATCGCCAATCGCGTTTTGCCAGCCTGGTGGTCGATGCGATGAATGCCGAGATCGCGACGCGCAAGCTGGAGTTGCTGTTCTCGGTGTTGCACCGCGGGCTTTTCGGGCTGGAACGTGTCGCCGTCATCGGCGTGGGCGCCGGGCTGGTGCTGGACGGCAGGTTGAGCGTGGGCATGCTGTTCGCATTTTTTGCATACAAGGAGCAGTTTGCGCAGCGCGTCAGCAGCCTCATCGACAAGACGGTGGCCCTGCAGATGCTCAAGCTGCAGGGGGAGAGGCTGGCCGATATCGTGCTCACTCCGCCCGAAGCTGACGCGAAGCAGGAACAGGCGCGCGCCGAGGATGCGGACAGCGACATCGAGTTGCGCGATGTCGGATTTCGATATTCCGATGGCGAGCCCGAGGTTCTGCGGGGCGTCAGCCTGAGGATAGAAGCCGGGGAATCGGTGGCCATCGTCGGCCCGTCGGGTTGCGGCAAGACGACCCTGTTGAAATTGATGCTTGGCATCCACCCGCCGGCCAGCGGCGAGGTTCTCATCGGCGGCGTGTCGCTGACACGGCTGGGGCTGCGCGCCTGGCGCGACCAGGTGGGCGTGGTGATGCAGGACGAACCGCTGTTCTCCGGGTCGATCGCCGAAAACATCAGCTTCTTCGATGCGGCGCCGGACTCTGACTGGCTGCAGCAATGCGCGCGCGTCGCCGCCGTGCACGACGAGATCGAGGCCATGCCGATGGGCTATCACACGCTGATCGGCGACATGGGCGCGGCGCTGTCGGGCGGCCAGAAGCAGCGCATCCTTCTCGCGCGTGCGCTCTACAAGCGGCCGAAGATCCTGCTGCTGGACGAGGCCACGAGCTCGCTTGATGTCGAGCGCGAGCGCATCGTCAATCAGGCGGTGAAGCAGCTTGCGCTGACGCGCGTGATCGTCGCCCACCGGCCGGAAACCATTGCTTCGGCGGCGCGCGTGATCGCGCTCCATGAGGGGCGGGTGGCACAGGATCTGCGCAGCGTACCTGCCTCGGCGCCGATGCATTGACCGCCGCGGTTCGCGCGTTTGCGCGAGACGATGCCAACGATGGCAACGCGGCGCGTCCGCCCCGTAAAATTGCTGCCGCATCATGATCCATCCACAAAGTTTCGACGTCATCGTCATCGGCGGGGGCCACGCCGGCACGGAGGCAGCGCTCGCTTCTGCACGCATGGGTTGCGCGACGCTGCTGCTGACCCACAACCTCGAAACCTTGGGGCAGATGAGCTGCAACCCGTCCATCGGCGGCATCGGCAAGGGACATCTGGTCAAGGAGATCGACGCGCTGGGTGGTGCGATGGCCGCGGCGACCGATGAAGCGGGCATCCAGTTCCGCATACTCAACGGCAGCAAGGGCCCCGCGGTACGCGCCACGCGGGCGCAGGCCGACCGGGTGCTCTACAGGGCGGCCATTCGGCAGCGCCTGGAGAATCAGCCGAACCTGTGGATCTTTCAGCAGGCGGTGGACGATCTGCTGCTGGAAGGCGATCAGGTCGTCGGTGCGGTGACACAAATCGGCCTGCAGTTTCGGGCGCGCACCGTGGTGCTGACGGCGGGCACCTTCCTGGATGGACGCATCCATGTCGGCTTGCAGAACCACGGCGCGGGCCGCGCCGGCGACCCCGCAGCCGTCAGGTTGTCCGCGCGGCTGAAGGAATTGAAGCTGCCCCAGGGTCGCTTGAAAACGGGCACGCCGCCGCGCCTGGACGGACGCTCGATCGACTTCACGAAGTTGCAGGAGCAGCCCGGCGATGCAGGGTCGTTGCCGGTGTTCAGCTTCATGGGATCGGCGGAGCAGCATCCACGCCAGGTTTCATGCTGGATCACCCACACCAACGAACAGACGCACGAGATCATTCGCGGGGGCTTCGATCGCAGCCCCATGTTCACGGGGGTGATCGAAGGCGTGGGGCCGCGCTACTGCCCCAGCATCGAGGACAAGGTCAACCGGTTCGCGGACAAGTCGACGCACCAGATCTTTCTTGAGCCCGAGGGGTTGTCGACCCACGAGGTGTATCCCAACGGGATCTCGACATCGCTGCCATTCGACGTGCAGTGGGCCGCCGTGAGGTCGATGGTGGGTCTGGAGCAGGCGCACATCATCCGCCCCGGCTATGCGATCGAATACGACTATTTCGACCCGCGCGAATTGCATCTGAACTTCGAGACGAAGGCGATACGGGGGCTGTTTTTTGCCGGGCAGATCAATGGCACCACGGGCTACGAGGAAGCCGCGGCGCAGGGGCTGTTTGCGGGTATCAACGCGGCGCTGCGGGTTCGCGAACAGCAGGCGTGGCTGCCGCGCCGCGACCAGGCCTATCTGGGCGTGCTCGTCGATGATCTGGTCCACAAAGGGGTGAGCGAGCCCTACCGGATGTTCACGAGCCGCGCCGAATATCGGCTGCAGCTGCGGGAAGACAACGCCGATCTGCGGCTGACCGAGGTAGGTCGCGGGTTGGGGCTCGTTGACGACAGGCGCTGGGCCGCCTTTTGTACCAAGCGGGAGCGGCTGCAGCGTGAAGCAGAGCGCATGCGATCCACCTGGGTCCGGCCTGCGGCGGTGCCACCCGAGCAGGCGGAGCGCTTGCTGGGTACGACGCTCGAACGTGAGTATTCGCTGAGCGATCTGCTGCGCCGTCCGGGCGTCGGTTTTGATCAGGCGTGGGAGCTGGCGGCGCACGCCGGCCATTCGCGCCCGGTTTCACGTGAAACATTGAGGGCCGAATACGGTTCGACAGAGGCCGACGCAGTGATCGAACAAGTCGAGATCAGCATCAAGTACGCAGGCTACATTCAAAAGCAGACCCAGGAGGTCGAGCGGGCCGTTCATTTCGAGGGCACTCAGTTGCCGAAGGATTTGGATTACACGCAGATTCCCGCCCTGTCATTCGAGGTGCGGCAAAAGCTCCAGGCCCATCGGCCGCAAACACTGGGCGGTGCATCGCGCATCTCGGGCGTCACGCCCGCGGCCATCTCGCTGCTGCTCGTGCATTTGAAGAAACGTCGATCTAAGGGCATTGAGCACGAAGAGGCCGCTTGACCACCGCACTGGCTGCGATAGCCGATTCGTTGGGATTGGCGCTCTCCGTTGACGAGAGCGCTCGCTTGCTCGAATACGTGGCGCTGCTCCACCGCTGGAACGCGACCTACAACCTGACCGCTGTTCGTGATCCGGTCGACATGCTGACGCAGCATCTGGCGGACTGCCTGGCGCTGATTCCGCCGCTTCGCCGGCACCTCAACAGGCGGGACGCAAGATTCCTGGATGTGGGCAGTGGTGGTGGCCTGCCCGGGGTGATCGTCGCGATCATGCTGCCAAATGCGGACGTGACCTGCGTCGATGCAGTCGGCAAGAAGGCCGCATTCCTACGGCAGGCAGCCGGCGCCCTTCGGTTGCCCAATCTGCATGCCGCCCATGCACGCGTTGAACAATTGAAAGCCCCGCCGTTCGATGTGGTGACGGCGCGGGCATTCGCTTCATTGGCTGATCTGACGATTCTGACCCGGGCCCAGCTGAGGTCTTCCGGAATCTGGGTGGCCATGAAGGGCCGCACGCCCGATGATGAAATTGCGCGATTGGGGCCCAATGTCGAAGTGTTCCACGTGGAACCCCTCGTCGTGCCCGGCCTTGACGCACCGCGCTGCCTGGTCTGGATGCGGCCTCACGGCATCGCGCGCTGACAAACGCGCCCGCAATTCAGGCTACTCTCGGCGCCACATTCGGAGGACGCATGCGCGCAACATTGAGGAAGGGCCACTGGTACTTGTACTGGCTCTGTCGGGCAAGTTTGACAAGCGCGCCATGACGATGCGCAGCTTCTGTATCGCGAACCAGAAGGGTGGCGTTGGCAAGACCACCACCACGGTGAATCTCGCAGCGGGCCTTGCGCAGATCGGGCGCCGTGTGCTCGTGGTCGATCTCGATCCGCAGGGCAATGCGACGATGGGCTCCGGCGTGGACAAGCGCGCGCTCGAACTGACGGTTTACGACGTGCTGCTTGAGTCGGCTGGGGTTGCCGAAGCGCGCAGGCCGAGTCCGAAGGGAGGCTTCGACGTTCTGGGCGCCAACCGCGAACTGGCCGGCGCCGAGGTGGAACTTGTCAAGCTCGACCGGCGCGAAAAGCGGCTCAAGCTGGCATTGGCCGCCGTGCAACACGACTATGACTTCGTGTTGATCGATTGCCCGCCTTCGCTCAGCCTGCTCACGCTCAACGGCCTGTGCGCGGCGCACGGCGTGCTGGTTCCCATGCAGTGCGAATACTTTGCGCTGGAAGGCCTGTCTGACCTTGTCAATACGATCAAGCAGGTGCACGCCAACCTGAATGCGGATCTTCAGATCATCGGCCTATTGCGTGTGATGTTCGATCCGCGCATCACGTTGCAGCAACAGGTGAGCGAGCAGATCAAGACGCATTTTGGCGACAAGGTATTCAATACCGTGATCCCGCGCAATGTGCGACTGGCCGAAGCGCCGAGCTACGGGCAACCCGGCGTTAACTTCGATCCATCGTCCAAGGGCGCCCAAGCCTTCGTTGAATTCGCTCGCGAAATGGTGCAGCGCCTTGGATGAGACTTTGCTCAGCAGAATCGAAGACGCGGGCCTGAATGCAAGCGCGCCGCCTCAGCAGCGCTGGCTGGACGGCTGGCTGGTGCGGTTTTCTCCGGGCAAGGCCAAGCGCGCAAGATGCATCAACGCCGTGGCGACCGGCCGACTTCCAACGGCCGCAAAGTTGCGCCTGTGCGAGATGCTTTATCACGACGCGGGCCTGCCGCTGGTGGTCAGGATCACACCTTTCAGTCTGCCCAGTGGACTGGACGGTGACCTGGCAGCCATGGGCCTGAACCCCCACGACGACACGATGGTCATGGCATGCTCTGCGTTCCCCACGATGCGGCCCGCAGCCCTGCCTGCCGGTACCGAGTGGGTGCCGCTCGGCCCGGCTGACTTCGCCGACGCGGTGGGTTCGCTGCGGGGGTCGTCCGCCGAGCAGCGATCGGCCCACCGTCAGCGGCTGTCGTTGTCCCCCGTGCCTTACCGAGGCTATGCGATCAGGCGCCTCGACGACGGAGAATTGCTGGCGTGCGGGCAGACAGCGATCGAGGCGGAACTCGTCGGCCTGTACGACGTGTTCACCCGCGAGTCAACCCGAGGGCAGGGCTTGGCAACGCTGCTCTGCCAGCGCCTGCTGGCGTTGGCAGCGGCCAGCGGGGCCCGTGTGGGCTATCTGCAGGTGGACGCAGACAATCTGGCAGCGCGACGCATCTACGAGAGACTGGGCTTCGTCGAAGGCTACAGATACCACTACCGCCACGCGGCAGCTTGAATCAGACCAGACCCAGACCTTCCTCGCAGCCCAGATGCACGTTCATCGACTGCACGGCCGCGCCGCTCGCGCCCTTGCCCAGGTTGTCCAGTCGAGCCATCAGCAACACCTGCTTTTCGTTCCCGAAGATGAACAGATCAACTCGGTTGCTGTCATTTGCACCCTGAACGTCGAAAGATGATGCTTCCAGCGTCGCCGCATCGCGCAGCGGCATGACACGCACAAAACGCTCGCCGGCATACCGCGACTCGAAGACACGCTGGATCGCCTCGGGCGTGCAATCCGCGGGCAACTGCGATAGCTGCAGCGGCACGGTGACCGCCAGGCCCTTGTAGAAATTGCCCACGATCGGCATGAACAGCGGGCGTTCGGTGAGTCCGGTGTGGGCCATCATCTCCGGCACGTGCTTGTGTGCCAAAGACAGGGCATAAGGCCTTGGCGCGGCGAGCGCCGCATCGGCCGGCTGCCGCTCGTATTGTCCGATCATTTTCTTGCCGCCCCCCGAATAGCCGGTGATCGAGCTCGCTGTGACGGCAAACGTCGACGGCACCAGGCCGGCATCCACGAGCGGGCGAAGCAGCAGGATGAAGGCACTGGCATGGCAGCCCGGATTGGCGATGCGTTTGCTGGCGCGCAGGCGGGTGCGCTGCTGCGGCGCCAGCTCAGGCAGGCCGAAGGTCCAGTCAGGCAGCGTGCGGTGCGCCGTGCTCGCATCGATGATGCATGTCGTCGGGTTGCTCACCAGGCTCACGGCCTCGCGCGCGGCGACATCCGGCAGGCACAGAAACGCCACGTCGGCGGCGTTGAGCAGGCGAGCGCGCTCGGCCGCGTCCTTGCGCCGATCGGCCTCGATGCGAAGCACCTCGATATCGGCGCGGCGCGAGAGATATTCGTGGATCCGCAGGCCGGTCGTGCCTTCCTGCCCGTCGACGAAGACGGTGTGTTTCATGGCCTTGCCTCTGCCGCAACGCGCGGCGATTGGCAAAGCATAAGGCAAGCGACTGGATGAGCGACAACGTGCGCGTGTTGCCCCTGCCGCGCTGGCAGAGCTCAGCGGGTATTCGCAGAGCCGCTGGCGGCCGCGACGACTGGGCGGCGCGCCTCAGGATGAGTCGGTGACAATCAAGGCCATGGTCACCAAGAAACCCAAAGGCCTTGGGCTCGGACTCGAAGCGCTGCTCGGGCCGAAGGTCAGCGAGCTGCCTGTCGCCGAAGGGCCGCCGACAGTGCTGGATCTGGCGTCGCTGCAGGCGGGGCGCTATCAGCCGCGCACGCGCATGGACGAGGGTTCACTGTACGAGCTGGCCGAAAGCATCAAGAGCCAGGGCGTCATGCAACCCATCCTGGTGCGCCCGCTGGGCACTGGCCGCTACGAAATCATCGCCGGCGAACGCCGATATCGTGCCGCCAAGCTGGCCGGGCTGGACCGCGTACCCGTGCTCGTGAAAGAGGTTCCTGACGAAGCTGCGGCGGTGATGGCGCTGATCGAAAACATCCAGCGCGAAGACCTCAACCCGCTCGAGGAAGCGCAGGGCCTGCAACGCCTGGTGAATGAATTCCGCCTGACCCACGAGCAGGCCGCGCAGGCCGTGGGGCGCTCGCGCAGTGCGGCCAGCAATCTGCTGCGCTTGCTGAACCTGGCCGAACCGGTGCAGCAGATGCTGCTCGCCGGCGACCTGGACATGGGCCACGCACGGGCCTTGCTGGCGCTGGGTTCCGCCGAGCAGGTGATGGCGGCGCATGAGATCTCGGCCCGCAAGCTCAGCGTGCGTGAAGCCGAGAGACTGGTTTCGCGCACGGCTGCCCGCCAGGCCCAGGCGCCGCAGACGAAAGTCGGCGCCGCAAAATCGCGCGATGTGCTGCGACTCGAAGAGCGCCTTGCCGACGCGTTGGCCGCCACGGTGGAGATCCGCGTGCGCGCGCGCGGCAGGCGCGGTGAACGCGGCGAGGTCGCGATCGCCTTCGCGTCACTGGACGAGTTGAACGCCTTGCTCGAACGACTGGGCATCACCGAGACCTGAGGCCTGCTGCGCGCTCGGAGCGGCCCCTACGGTGCGGCCCAGCTTCGCGAACGCTGTTGCAGCGCCAGCCAGAGCAGCGCGGCCGCCACCAGCGCGATCGGCAACGTCGATCCCATGCTCAACCACGCCCAGCCGCGTGTCGTGATGAGTGCGCCCGATGCAAACGAGCTCACGGCCATGGTCGAAAAGACGCAGAAATCCATCGCACCTTGGGCGCGCGTTTTTTCCTGCGGCAGATAGGCTTGCGTGAGCAGCGTCGAGCCGCCGATGTAGAGGAAGTTCCAGCCCACGCCGAGCGTCGTCAACGCGAGCAGGAAATGCCGCAGTTCGATGCCCGACAAGGCTGCGGCCACACACACCGCGTACAGCAGCACGCCGGTGGCCATGACGGACAGCGCTCCGAAGCGTCGGATCAGATGTCCAGTGAAGAAACTCGGCACGAACATGCCCAGCACATGCCATTCGAGCACCAGCGCGGTGCGGTCGAAGGGCAGGCTGCACTGCTGCATCGCGATCGGTGTTGCCGCCATCAACAGGTTCATGACGCCATAGCCCAGCGCTGACGCCGTCACCGCAACGATGAACAGCGGCTGGCGTGCGATCACCGATAGCGGGCGGCCCGTCGCGGCGCCGGGCAGCGGGGGCGTGTGTTCGGGAAAGCGGATCGCAGACACCGCGACCAGAGACAACAACGCCACGACCACGAGCGCGAGATAGGCGCCGGCGAACGGCACTGCAACCAGGCCGCGCGTCACATTGGCCAGATTCGGGCCGATGACCGCACCAACGATGCCGCCGGCGAGCACGAAAGACAGGGCCCGCTCCTTGTGCGCAGGCGCCACCAGTTCCGGCCCCGCAAAACGATACAGCGAAGCATTTGCGCTGTAGAAGCCGGCCACCAGCGTGGCCGCCACCAGAAGCCAGAAGTTGTGCTGCGCGATGGCCACTGCGCAGGCGGCGGCGGCCACGACCGCCACGATCAGACCGATCTGGAAGCAGCGCTTGCGACCCAGCCGCCGCTGCAGGTGGGCGACGGGAATCGTCGACAACGCACTGCCGACCACATAGCCCGTGACGGGCAGCGTCGCCATCCAGCCCAGCGGCGCCATCGACAAGCCCACGAGCCCGTTGATGGCGATGAAGGTCACGTTGTTGGTCAGGAACAGGCCCTGGCACAACGTCATCAACAGCAGATTCAGGTTCATGCGCAGCGATCATCTCATCTCATCGCGGCAACTGGTCGGCGCGATGGCGTTCTCGTGCGTTCTATCCAACAACGGCGCCGATGGCATGACGCATGGGTCTTGCAGCCACACGAGCGATGGTTGTTGAATTGGATGGTGTGTGGCGAAGGCCTCGAACTGAACGACAAAGGCAGTGCTCATCAACTGCTGCATGAGCGCAGAATGAACGATGCTGACACCATCGCGTTGTTGAACATGCATCGCTGGTAAGACGGAAAGCTCTGATGGAGCCCGGGCCTGTGCAGCCGGGACTTCATCAGAACTTCCCAGGCGTGGACGGGGCCACTCCCCCGCTCGGCGCCTTTCCTCGAACCAGGAGGTCCGCATGGACGTGATCAGCAAGCTCAAGGCCCGCTACGAACGCTTGAGCGCCGAGGAGATGTCTCTCGAAGACTATCTCGCCGAATGCAAGCGCAACCCGCTTGCTTACGCCACCGCTGCCGAACGCATGCTCAAGGCCATAGGTGAGCCGACGAGCATCGACACGCGCAACGATCCGCGCCTGAGTCGGCTGTTCGCGAACAAGATCATCAAGGTCTACCCGGCGTTCGCCGAGTTCTATGGCATGGAAGACGCCATCGAGCAGGTGGTCAGCTACTTCCGGCACGCGGCACAAGGCCTGGAAGAGAAGAAGCAGATCCTCTATCTGCTGGGCCCGGTGGGCGGCGGCAAGAGCAGCATTGCCGAGCGGCTGAAGCAGTTGATGCAGGAAGTGCCCTTCTATGCGATCAAGGGCTCGCCGGTGAACGAGTCACCGCTGGGCCTCTTCGATGCAGCCGAAGATGGTGCCATCCTCGAAAGCGAATACGGCATTCCCAGCCGCTATCTGAACCGCGTGATGTCGCCCTGGGCCGTGAAGCGGCTCGAGGAATTCGGCGGCGACATCCGCCAGTTCAAGGTCGTCAAGCGCTTCCCGTCGATTCTCAAGCAGATCGGCATCAGCAAGACCGAGCCGGGCGACGAGAACAACCAGGACATCAGCAGCCTGGTCGGCAAGGTCGACATCCGCAAGCTCGAGACCTATGCGCAGGACGATCCCGACGCCTACAGCTACAGCGGCGGACTGTGCCTGTCCAACCAGGGCCTGCTCGAGTTCGTCGAGATGTTCAAGGCGCCGATCAAGGTGCTGCACCCGCTGTTGACGGCCACCCAGGAAGGCAATTTCAAGGGCACCGAAGGCTTCGGCGCGATTCCGTTCGACGGCGTGGTGCTGGCGCACAGCAACGAGAGCGAATGGAAGGCCTTCCGCAACAACAAGAACAATGAAGCCTTCCTCGACCGCATCTACATCGTCAAGGTGCCGTACTGCCTGCGTGTCGGCGAAGAGGTTCACATCTACGAAAAACTGCTGCGCAACTCGTCGCTCGCCGATGCCACCTGCGCGCCGGGCACGCTGAAGATGATGAGCCAGTTTGCGATGCTGACTCGGCTGAAGGAACCCGAGAACAGCTCGCTGTATTCGAAGATGCTGGTCTACGACGGCGAGAACCTGAAGGACACCGACCCGCGCGCAAAGAGTTATCAGGAATACCGCGACTACGCCGGCGTCGACGAAGGCATGAGCGGCGTGAGCACGCGTTTTGCCTACAAGATCATCAGCAAGGTCTTCAACTTCGACACCACCGAGGTGGCGGCCAATCCGGTGCATCTGATGTATGTGCTGGAGCAGCAGATCGAGCGTGAGCAGTTCCCCGCCGAGCTCGAGCAGAAATACGTCGGCTTCATCAAGGAACTGCTGGCGCCGCGCTACGCCGAATTCATCGGCAAGGAAATACAGACCGCGTATCTGGAGAGTTATTCCGAGTACGGCCAGAACATCTTCGATCGCTACGTCACGTATGCCGACTACTGGATCCAGGATCACGAGTACCGCGATACCGACACCGGCGAGGTCTTCGATCGGGCGTCGCTGAATGCCGAACTCGAAAAGATCGAGAAGCCGGCCGGCATCGCGAACCCGAAAGACTTCCGCAACGAGATCGTCAACTTCGTGCTGCGCGCGCGCGCCAACAACGCCGGCAACAACCCGGTGTGGACGAGCTACGAGAAGCTGCGCACGGTGATCGAGAAGAAGATGTTCTCCAACACCGAAGAGCTGCTGCCGGTCATCAGCTTCAACGCCAAGGCGAGCGCCGATGAAGCGAAGAAGCACGAAGACTTCGTGACGCGCATGGTTGCCAAGGGCTACACGTCCAAGCAGGTGCGGCTGCTGTGCGAGTGGTACCTGCGCGTGCGCAAGTCGAGCTGAACCAGCGAAGGGGGCCGCGTGCTTCAAAGCATCATCGATCGCCGGCTGGCAGGCAAGAACAAGTCCATCGGCAACCGCGAACGTTTCCTGCGCCGCCACAAGGAGCAGATCCGCGAGGCGGTCAAGCGCGCCATCGATGGCCGCGGTATCCGCGACATCGAACGCGGCGAGGACATCCACATCCCCAAGCGTGACCTGAGCGAGCCGGTGTTCGGCCACGGCCAGGGCGGCATGCGCGACATCGTGCACCCGGGCAACAAGGACTATCTGGCGGGCGACCGCATCGAGCGCCCCAAGGGCGGGCAGGGCGGCGGCAGCGGCCCCGGCCAGGCCAGCGATTCCGGCGAAGGCGAGGACGACTTCGTCTTCTCGCTCAGCAAGGAAGAGTTCATGCAGGTCTTCTTCGACGACCTCGCACTGCCGCATTTGATTCGCACCCAGCTCGCCGAGGCTCCCGAATGGAAGAGCCAGCGCGCGGGCTATTCCAGCGACGGTACGCCGAACAACCTGCACGTCGTGCGTTCGATGCGTGGTGCCATCGGCCGCCGCATTGCCATCGGCGCCAGCAGCCGGCGCGACCTGCGCGAAATGCAGGATGAACTGCTGGCGCTGCAGCAGGCGCTGCAGCCCGGCGACGAAGTCGGCAAGAAGAAGATCGCGCTGCTCGAAGAAGAGATCCAGCAACTGCGGGCGCGCGTCGAGCGCATTCCCTACCTCGACCCGATCGACCTGCGCTATCGCAGCCGCATCAGGGTGCCGGTGCCCACCAGCAAGGCGGTGATGTTCTGCCTGATGGACGTCTCGGGTTCGATGGACGAAGGGCGCAAGGAGCTGAGCAAACGTTTCTTCATCCTGCTGTATCTGTTCCTGACGCGCCACTACGAGAAGATCGACCTCGTCTTCATCCGCCACCATACGCAGGCTCAAGAGGTCGACGAGCAGAACTTCTTCCACGCGCGCGAAACCGGCGGCACCGTGGTCAGCAGCGCGCTGGTGCTGATGGAAGAGATCATCCGCGCCCGCTACAACCCGAGCGAGTGGAACATCTACGGCGCGCAGGCCAGCGACGGTGACAACTGGCACCACGACAGCGGCCGCTGCCGCGAACTGCTGGGCGAAAAGATCCTGCCGCTGTGCCGCTACTACGCCTATGTGCAGGTGGCCGAGGAAGAGCAGAACCTGTGGGAGGAATACACCCAGCTGGTCGACGGCCAGCCGCACTTCGCGATGCGCAAGGCCACCAGCGCCGACCAGATCTATCCCGTCTTCCGCGACCTCTTCAAGAAGGAAGGCGCAAAGGCTGCATGAAACACCGCCCTACCGTTGCCGCATTGACTGAACCGCTGGGTCTGGCCGAGCGCCCCGGCGAAACGCTGCCCGGCCCCAGCGACTGGTCGTTCGATCTCATCGAGACCTACCACCGCGTGATCCGCGCCACCGCCGAGCGCTTCGGCCTGGACACCTACCCGAACCAGCTTGAGATCATCACCGCCGAGCAGATGATGGACGCTTATGCCAGCGTGGGCATGCCGGTGAACTACCGCCACTGGAGCTATGGCAAGGAGTTCATCTCGACCGAGAAGAACTACAAACGCGGCCACATGGGTCTGGCCTACGAGATCGTCATCAATTCCAACCCCTGCATCAGCTACCTGATGGAGGAGAACACGATGGCGATGCAGGCGCTCGTCATCGCCCACGCCGCCTACGGCCACAACAGCTTCTTCAAGGGCAACTACCTGTTTCGCATGTGGACCGATGCCGGCTCCATCATCGACTACCTGGTCTATGCGAAGAACTACGTCGCCGCGTGCGAAGAGCGCTACGGGCTGGATACCGTCGAGGCTTTCATCGACAGTTGCCATGCGCTGGCCAACCACGGCGTCGACCGTTATCGCCGGCCCAGCCGCAAGACGCTGGCGCAGGAACTGTCCGAACGCAAGGACCGCGAAGCCTACGCGCAGCGCCAGGTCAACGACCTCTGGCGCACATTGCCCAGGCGCGCCGAGAAGGACACCGACGCGCCCGAGGACAAACGCTTCCCCGACGAGCCGCAGGAGAACCTGCTGTACTTCATCGAGAAGAACGCGCCGCTGCTCGAGCCCTGGCAGCGCGAGGTGGTTCGCATCGTGCGCAAGGTGGCGCAGTACTTCTATCCGCAGCGCCAGACGCAGGTGATGAACGAAGGCTGGGCCACGTTCTGGCACTACAAGTTGCTGAACCAGATGTACGACGACGGTTTTCTGACCGACGGCGTGATGATCGAGTGGCTGAAGTCGCACACCAACGTCATCTATCAGCCCCCGGTAGGACACCGCGCCTACAGCGGCATCAACCCGTATGCGCTGGGCTTTGCGATGTACATCGACATCAAGCGCATCTGCGAGGCGCCGACCGACGAAGATCGACACTGGTTCCCCGACATCGCCGGCAAGCCCTGGCTGCCGACGCTGGATCAGGCGATGCGCAACTTCAAGGACGAAAGTTTCATCGGCCAGTACCTGAGCCCGAAGCTGATGCGCGACATGCGATTGTTCGCGATCACCGACGACGAAGCGCAGAGCGAGCTCGAGGTCAGCGCGATCCACGATGAATCCGGCTACCGCCGCGTGCGCGAGGCGCTGAGCCACCAGTACGACCTGGGCTCGCGCGAGCCGAACATCCAGGTGTGGAACGTCAACCTGCGCGGCGACCGCTCACTGACGCTGCGCCACTTCCAGCACAACGACCGCCCGCTGCACGAGTCGGCCGCCGAGGTGCTGAAGCACGTCGCGCGGCTGTGGGGCTTCGGCGTTCATCTGGAGAGCACAAACGCCAGGGGCGAGGTCACCAAACGCTGGGTTGTGCCGGCGGTGGCTCAATAGGCACCAAGGCATCGGCAGCGAATGAAAACGGCCCGCTGTTGCGGGCCGCTTGCATGGCAAATACAGTGCTCAGCGGCGGCGCCGAGCGGCAGCCAAACCCGCAAGAGCCAGACCGGCAAGCGCCAGACTTCCGGGTTCGGGTACCGACCCGGCAGGCGCTTCGAAGTCATACGACGCAGAGTAACCAGTCCCGAAGCTGTGGCTGATCTGGACGTTGTCGAAATAGTCGTTCTGCCCTTGGTTGTACGTCCCGACGCCCATCGCAACCGACACCAGGTCGGCGCCGCCGAAGCCGCTGTCGAAGGCTGACAGCCAGCCGTCCAGCGTGTTCAGCGGCGGACCACCCGCGCTGTTGGCTTGGCCAAAGCCGCCGTTCTGCCAGAACAGGCCATGGTTGAAATCGATGTCGACACCGGTCCAGGCGTCCGATGCCGGATTGCCGCTGCCCTGCCAATAGGCTTCGTAAACCAACGACACAAAACCGTCGCCCGTGTACGCAGCGTTGTAGAAGGTCAGCTTGAGGGAAGGGGCCGCGGCGGCATTGCCTCCGGCGACGTTGTCTCTGTAGAAGTCGTAGTGCAGTTTCAGCGAACGCAGAATTTCGCCCGCTTGGCCATAGTTGTCATTGACGGCGACTTCAGCCTTTGCCGCATTGGTCAGATCCGTCGTCAGCTTGGCTGCGCCGGTCGCCAGTGGCTGAGCCGACTCCAGGTTTCCACCGACGCCGGTGAGGTTCACGACTGTGGCGCCGCCGCCTGTGCGCACGTCTGCTTCATACCAGTTGCCGTTGCTGGTGAACGCGCCATCAAAGCCTGTCACCGTCGTGGCGTGGGCGCCAAGGCTGGCAAGCATGAAGGCGGCTGCCAGCGCCACCCTGTGCCCGCTACGATCTCTGTTCATGCTGAGTCCTCTCGGTTGTCGATGGGGCATCGCGATGTGCGCCCCTGGAGGGGCGCATGCAACTAACGAGCCAAAGAACTAACCAATTGTTTCAAAAGAACTTCTTCAGCATGGGCGAACCGCGCTGTAAGGCGATTCGACGTGGGCGCGCGCATGACCTCCGGGCGCACGCGGCGCCGTCAGAGCGAAAAAATCTTTCCCGGATTCATGATGTTCTTCGGATCGAGCACACGCTTGATCTGCCGCATCACCTCCACCGCGCCGGCACCTGCCTCGTCGACCAGAAAACCCATCTTGTGCAGCCCGATGCCGTGCTCGCCGGTGCAGGTGCCTTCCATCGCGATGGCGCGCTGCACCATCTGCAGGCTCAGTCGTTCGGCCACCCGGCGCTGTTCGGCGTCGCCTTCCTTCACCAGATAGGCGACGTGGAAGTTGCCGTCGCCGACGTGGCCGACGATGTAGTACGGCAGGCCCGACGCGTCGGCCTCGCGCACCGAGGCGCCGATGATCTCGGCCAGGCGCGAGATCGGCACGCAACTGTCGGTGGTGACGGTGCGGCAGCCGGGGTTGGCCTGCATGCCGGCGAAGTAGGCCTTGTGGCGCGCGCTCCACAGCCGGGTGCGTTCCTCGGGCGTGCTCGCCCACTCGAAATTTTCGCCGCCGGTTTCGCGGGCGATGGCCTGCACTGTTTCGGCCTGCTCCTTGACGCCAGCGTCGCTGCCGTGAAACTCCATCAGCAGCATCGGCGCTTCGCGCAGGCCGAGCCTGGACTGCTTGTTGACCGCGCGCACGGCGTTCACGTCCAGCAGTTCGCAGCGCGCGATCGGCACACCCATCTGGATGATCTGGATCGTGGTGTTCACGGCCGCCGCCACGTCGGGGAAATGGCAGATCGCCGCGCTCACCGCCTCGGGCAGCGGGTACAGCTTGAGCGTCACCTCGGTGATCACGCCCAGCGTGCCCTCGCTGCCGATGAACAGCCGCGTCAGGTCGTAGCCGGCGCTGGATTTGCGTGCGCGCGTGCCGGTGCGGATGACCTCGCCGCTGGCGGTGACGACTGTCAGGCCCAGCACGTTGTCGCGCATGGTGCCGTAGCGCACCGCGTTCGTGCCGCTGGCGCGGGTGGCGGCCATGCCGCCCAGGCTCGCGTTGGCGCCGGGGTCGATGGGGAAGAACAGACCCTGGTCGCGCACCTCGCGGTTGAGTTGTTCGCGCGTCACGCCGGCCTGCACGGTGACCGTCAGGTCTTCGGCGTTTACACGCAAGACCGACGTCATGCGCGACACGTCGACGCTGATGCCGCCCTGCACGGCCAGCAGGTGGCCTTCCAACGACGAGCCCGTGCCATAGGCAATGACCGGCACGTCATGCGCGGTTGCCAGCGCGACGACCGCGGCCACCTCGGCCGTGGTCTCGCAGAACACCACCACTTCGGGCGGCGTGACGGGAAAGGGCGATTCGTCACGGCCGTGCTGTTCGCGCACCGCAGGCGCGGTCGAGCAGCGCTCCCCGAAGGTCTGGCGCAGGCGGTCCAGCATCACCGCCGGCACCAGGCGGGGTTCGACGCCGGGCAGCAGGTGGTCGGGCAGCGGTGCGTTCATGGGCGTGTCCTACGGCAAGCGAAACGGCCATTCTAGGCAGCGCGCTCCTAGAATGGGTCCATGGCCAACCGACTCTCGCAGATCGCCACACGCACCGGCGACGATGGCACCACCGGGCTGGGCGACGGCACCCGCGTGCCCAAGTCCCATCTGCGCGTGGCCGCGATGGGCGATGTCGACGAACTCAATTCGGGCCTGGGCGTGCTGCTGGCCGAGCCGCTGCCCGACGACGTGCGCGAACTGCTGATCACGATCCAGCACGAACTCTTCAACCTCGGCGGCGAGCTGTCGATGCCCGGCTACGAACTGCTCAAGAGCGACGCCGTGCTGCGCCTGGACGAGGCGCTGGGTCACTACAACGCCCATCTCCCGCGGTTGAAGGAATTCATCCTGCCCGCAGGCACACGCAGCGCGGCGCTGGCGCATGTGAGCCGCACGGTGGCGCGCCGCGCCGAACGTGCGCTGGTGGCCCTGGCGGGTGCGGACAAGGTCAACGAAGCGCCACGCCAATATCTGAACCGGCTCTCCGACCTGCTCTTTGTGCTGGCGCGCGTGCTCAACCGCGCCAATCTCGATGGATTGGGCGGCGGCGATGACGTCTACTGGCACAGCGAACGGCTCGCACGCCAGCAGAGCGCGGAAAACTGATCCCGGCGTCAGTGCGCCGCGCCCGCGCGTCGCGCCTTCACCGCCGCGCTCAGGCCGGCCAGCAACGGCACCGTTTCGTCCCAGCCCAGGCAGGCATCGGTGATGCTCTTGCCGTATTCCAGCTTCGCCGCGTCGTCCTTGCCGGGCGTGAACTTCTGCGCCCCGGCCTGCAGATGGCTTTCGACCATGACACCGAAGATGCAGCGGCTGCCGGCCGCGAGCTGTGCGCCGACGTCCTGCACCACGTTGAGCTGGCGCTGGTGCTGCTTGCTGCTGTTGGCGTGGCTGGCGTCGATCATCAGTCGGCACGGCAGTTTCGCGGCCTCGATTTCGCGGCAGGCTGCCGCCACGCTGGCGGCGTCGTAGTTCGGCTCCTTGCCGCCGCGCAGGATGACGTGGCAGTCCTTGTTGCCGCGTGTCTCGACGATCGCCACCTGGCCGTTCTTGTGCACCGACAGAAAGTGATGCGCGCGCGCGGCGGCCTGGATGGCGTCGATGGCGATGCGGATGTTGCCGTCGGTGCCGTTCTTGAAACCCACCGGCGCGCTCAGGCCCGAAGCAAGCTCTCGATGCACCTGGCTCTCGGTGGTGCGCGCGCCGATCGCGCCCCAGGCGATGAGGTCGCCGATGTATTGCGGCGAGATCACGTCGAGAAACTCGCTGCCCGCCGGCACGCCCAGGCGGTTGATGTCGAGCAGCAACTGGCGCGCGATGCGCAGGCCTTCGTGGATGCGATAGCTCTGATCCAGGTACGGATCGTTGATCAGCCCCTTCCAGCCGACGGTGGTGCGCGGTTTCTCGAAGTACACGCGCATCACGATCTCGAGTTCGCCCGCATGGCGTTCGCGCTCGACCTTGAGCCGGCGCGCATAGTCCAGCGCCGCCGCCGGGTCGTGAATCGAGCACGGGCCGACGATCACGAGCAGGCGGTCGTCCTCGCCGTTCATGATGCGGCGTATCGCCTGCCGCGTGCCCGAGATCAGCGTTTCCACCGGCGTGCCGGCGATCGGGAAGAAGCGGATCAGGTGTTCGGGCGGCGGCAGCGGCGTCACGTCGCGGATGCGCTGGTCGTCGGTCTGGCTCGTTTTTTCGCTCAGCGCGTAACCGGCGGCGGCCCGCGCATCGCTGGCACTGGGGGCGGAGGTCGGCTTCGGACTCATCGCAGGCTCTTTCGCTGGAAAAATGAAGATGGACAAAGAAGGTAAAAAACAGCGGGCATAAAAAAACCGCCGGGGTCCGGCGGTTTTCTGGGTTCGCTTGCTCGTTCAATTACGCGCTTGCCTCTCCAGCCGCCAGACGGGGCGAGAACCAAAAGTACGCAAAATAAACGGCGGCAAAACGCATGGGCGCGAATGTAGCACGGTCACAAGCAAATGTGGCTTTGCCACTTTGCTTGACCCCTGGGGGCGGGAATGACGCCGTCATTTCCTGGGGGCGCTCAATACGACTGCGCTGCGAAGCCAGCGCCCTGCAACGCGGCGATGACCTCGCGCACGTGCTGCGGGTTGCGTGTCTGCAGCACCAGTTCCACCTCGACGTTCTGCGCCGACAGCGTCGAGAACGCGCGCTGGTGATGCACCTCGTCGATGTTCGCCCCCACCTGCGCCACCAGCGCGGTGATGCGCGCCAGCACACCGGGCGTGTCGCGCGCGCCGACGCGCACGCGCGCCAGCCGCCCCGCACGCACCATGCCGCGGCCGATGATGGCCGACAGCAGCAGCGGATCGATGTTGCCGCCGCACAGCACGAGGCCGACCTTGCGCCCGGCATAACGCGCGGGCTCCTTCAGCAGCGCCGCCAGGCCCGCCGCGCCCGCGCCTTCGACCAGCGTCTTCTCGATCTCCAGCAGCATCACGATCGCCTGCTCGATGTCGCCTTCGTCGACGAGCACCATGTCGTCGACGCACTCGGCAACGATGCGCCGCGTGATCTGCCCCGGCTGGCCGACGGCAATGCCTTCGGCGATCGTGCTTGCGCCTTGCGCATGCGTGCTGTGTTTGAACAGGTTGACCATCGCCGGGAAACGCGAGGTCTGCACGCCGATGATCTGCACATCGGGCTTGAGCGCACGCACCGCGGTGGCGATGCCGCTGATGAGGCCGCCGCCGCCGACCGCGATCACCAGCGTATCCAGGTCGGGTTGCGCACGCAGCATCTCGATGGCGATCGTGCCCTGGCCGGCAATCACCAGCGGGTCGTCGAACGGGTGCACGAAGGTCAGGCCCTGAGCCGCCGCCAGCGTCAGCGCGTGTTCGCGCGCTTCGTCGAAGGTCTCGCCATGCAGCACCACCTCGGCACCGAAGCCCAGCGTGCGCTCGACCTTCACCGTCGGCGTGTGCAGCGGCATCACGATGACCGCGCGCAGACCCAGGCGTTGCGCGTGATGCGCCACGCCCTGCGCATGGTTGCCGGCCGACGCGGCAATGACACCGCGCACACCGTCGTCCACCAGCGCCAGCAGCTTGTTGAGCGCGCCGCGCTCCTTGAATGACGCGGTGAACTGCAGGTTCTCGAACTTCAGGAAGACCTGGGCGCCGACGATCTGCCCCAGCGTCTTGCTCTCCACACACGGTGTGTCGAGCACATGGCCGGCGAGCTTGCCGGCGGCGGCCTGAATGTCTGCGAAGCCGAGCTCGGCCGGGTTCACGCGGTGCCGCCGACCGTCAGGCGCTCGATGCGCAGTGTCGGCTGGCCGACGCCCACCGGCACGCTCTGGCCTTCCTTGCCGCAGACGCCGACGCCGGGGTCGAGCTGGAGGTCGTTGCCGATCATGCTCACGCGTGTCATCGCTTCGGGGCCGCTGCCAACGATGGTCGCGCCCTTGACCGGATAGAGGATCTTGCCGTTTTCGACCCAGAACGCCTCGCTGGCCGAGAACACGAACTTGCCGCTCGTGATGTCGACCTGGCCGCCGCCGAAGTTGGTGGCATACAGGCCGCGTTTGATCGACGCGATGATCTCCTCGCGGCTCTTGTCGCCGGCCAGCATGTAGGTGTTGGTCATGCGCGGCATCGGCAGATGGGCATAACTTTCGCGGCGGCCGTTGCCGGTGGGTTTGACGCCCATCAGCCGCGCGTTCAGGCTGTCCTGGATGTAGCCCTTGAGGATGCCGTCCTCGATGAGCACGTTGCGCTGCGTGGCGTGGCCTTCGTCGTCGACGTTGAGCGAGCCACGGCGGTCGGCAATGGTGCCGTCGTCCAGCACCGTGACGCCCTTGGCCGCCACGCGCTGGCCGATGCGGCCGGCGAAGGTGGACGAGCCCTTGCGGTTGAAGTCACCCTCGAGCCCGTGGCCCACCGCTTCGTGCAGCAGCACGCCGGGCCAGCCGGGGCCGAGCACGACGGTCATCTCGCCGGCGGGCACGGGCCGGCTTTCCAGGTTCGTCAGCGCGGCGCTGACGGCCGCGTCGACATAACTTTCGATCACGGCGTCCTGGAAATAGCCGAGGCCGAAGCGGCCGCCGCCACCGCCCGAGCCCACCTCGCGGCGGCCGTTCTGCTCGGCGATCACGGTGACGTTCAGGCGCACCAGCGGGCGCACGTCGGCCGCACGCGTGCCGTCTGCGCGCGCCACCAGCACGAGGTCGTATTCGGCGGCCAGACCGGCCATCACCTGCACGACACGCGGATCCTTCGCGCGCGCTAGTTTTTCCACCTTCTCCAGCAGCGCCACTTTCTGCGCGCTGTCCAGCGTCGCAATCGGGTCGGTCGGCGCATACAACACGCGGCTGCCGGCGATGCGCGGCGCGCGCGCGATCTTGATGCGCCGGCTCTGGCCCGCGCCGGCGATCGTGCGCACCGTGCGCGCGGCGTCGAGCAGCGAGTCTTCGGACAGATCGTCGGAATACGCGAACGCGGTCTTCTCGCCGGCGACGGCGCGCACACCGACGCCCTGGTCGATGCTGAAGCTGCCACTCTTGACGATGCCTTCTTCGAGGCTCCAGCCTTCGTGGCGTGTGGTCTGGAAGTAGAGATCGGCGTCGTCGACGCGGTGTTCGCCGATCGTCGCCAGCGCGCGCGAGATCGCCGCCTCACCCAGACCGAAGGGCTCCAGCATCTGCGACTGCGCAATCGCCAGACGCTCCAGGGTGGGTTCGCGGGTGATCATGACTTCCTCTGGCGCAGGGCGCCCCATGAAGCCGTGGATTGTAGGAGCCGCCTCATTTGCCACGCTCTGCAGGGTGTTCGGCGGACGCCGGACGCCAGGTCCCCGGGCAGGGCCCTGCCGCCGGCGACGAACGCATTGATCAGCGCGCGCCGCCGTCGCGCAGCGCAAGCGCCTGCTCGTACAGCGCATTGCGCGCCGCGCCGCTGATCTCGGCGGCCAGCGACACCGCCTGCTTCAGCGGCAGGTCGCGCAGCAGCACCTGCAGCAGTCGCAGTGTGCTGTCGGGCAGACCGCTGGCGGGGGCCGCGGGTCGCGCGTGCAGCACCAGCACGAATTCGCCGCGTCGGCGGTGCTCGTCGGCCGCCAGCCACGCCGGCAGCTCGGCCGCATCATGGGTGACGACCGCCTCGAACTGCTTCGTCAGTTCACGGCACAGCGTGATGCGCCGCGCCGGCGCGGCTTCGGCCAAAGCGGCGCAGAGAGCCTCGATGCGATGCGGCGCCTCGAACAGCACCTGCGTCGCCGCGCAGGCCAGCACGGCCGCCAGCGCCGCGCGCCTTTCGCCGCCCTTCGCGGGCAGGAAGCCGACGAAGCTGAAACCCTGGCCAAGCACATCGCCGGCCACGCTGACAGCCGCCGTGGCACTGCTGGCACCCGGCAGCGGCACCACGCGCAGCCCCGCCGCACTGATGCGCGCGACGAGCGCTGCACCGGGGTCCGACACCGCCGGCGTGCCGGCATCACTGACATAGGCCACCGCTTCACCGCGCTGCAGACGTTCGGCCACCAGCGCCGAAGCCTGCTGCTCGTTGTGCGTGTGCAGCGCCAGCAGCGGCTTGTTGATTCCCAGATGGCGCAGCAGTTGCGCGCCGACACGTGTGTCCTCGCAGGCCACCGCATCGACGCGCGCCAGCACGTGGATCGCGCGCAGCGTCAGGTCGGCCAGATTGCCGATCGGCGTCGCCACCACGTAGAGTGTGGCTGGCGGGTACTGCTGCGCGCCGGCCGCGGCGAGCGCGGCGTTCAGCAGCACGGAGGGATCGATGTTCAAGGGCGCGGGCCGGTCCGGCCAGGTGACGAAGGTGGCAAGCAAGGCGCTCGGTGACGCCGCCGAATCGCAGGCTCTGCGCTGGTTGACGGCCCGCGGCCTGACGCTGGTGGAGCGCAATTATCGGGTCGCGCGCGGCCCGGCCGCACGCGGCGGTGAGATCGACCTCATCCTGCGCGAGCCCGACGGCACGCTGGTCTTCGTCGAAGTGCGCGCGCGCCGCAGCGCCGAGTTCGGCGGTGCCGCGGCCAGCATCGGCGCGGCCAAGCAGCAGCGCATCGTGTTCGCCGCGCAGCACTACCTGGCGCGCCTCGGCGTGCCGCCGCCGTGCCGTTTTGATGTCGTGACCATCGACGGCGAGCACGTCGCGTGGCTGCCCGCGGCTTTCGCAGCGGACTGAACGGAACCGCGCTGCACAAACGCTGTCATATGATCCGTGGCCATGCTCGAACAACGCATCCAGCAGCAGTTTTTCGACAGCGCGGACCTCAAATTCCAGACGGCCGAGACCCTGTGCAAGCCGATTGCGGATGCGGCCGGCGCGTTGATCGGCGCCGTCACCGGTGGCGGCAAGGTCATGGTCTGCGGCTGTGATCTCGCGGCGCCGCTGGCGAGCCATCTGGCCAGTCTCTTTGTCGACGGATTCGAGCGCGAGAGGCCGCCGTTGCCGGCCATCACGCTGCTGGCCGCGTCGGCACCCGACAAGCAGATCCACGCGCTCGGCCAGGCCGGTGACGTGCTGCTGCTGTTGGCCGCGGGCGAGCGCGGCGCCGATCTCGCGCAGTCCGTCATCGCCGCGGCGCGCGCAAAGGACATGACGGTGGTCTTCATCACCGGCAACAGCGCGAGCCAGATGATCGCCGGGCCGCGTGGCCTGGTCGAGACGGACGTGATGATCACCGTGCCGCACGACAGGCCGGTGCGTGTGCTGGAACTGCAACTGCTGGTGCTGCACTGCCTGTGCGACGCCGTGGACCTGCAACTGATGGGAGAACACGAACCATGAATCACAAGCCCCTGCGCGCGCGCGCGCTCGCACTGACCGCCGCGCTGCTGTGCACCGCGACGCTGCTGCCGGCCTGCGCCCCGCTGCTCATCGGCGGCGCGATGGTGGGCGGCGGCATGGTCGCCATCGACCGCCGCACCTCGGGCGCGCAGGTCGAGGACGAGACCAACGAACTCAAGGGCAGCTCGCGCATCGGCGATCTCGCCACGCTCGGCCACGTCAGCGTCACGAGCTACAACCGCATGCTGCTGCTGACGGGCGAGGTGCCGACCGAAAACGACAAGCTGCGCGCCGGCGAGGCGGTGCGCCAGATGGAGAACGTGCGCGGCGTCTACAACGAGCTGGCGGTGATGCCCAACAGCTCGATCGGCAATCGCTCCAACGACGCCATCCTTTCCGCCAAGGTGAAGGCCACGCTGATCGACGCCAAAGACCTGCAGGCCAACGCCGTCAAGGTGGTCACCGAGCGCAGCATCGTCTACCTGATGGGCCGCGTCACCGAGCGTGAGGCCACGCGCGCCGCCGATCTGGCGCGCGCCGTGCCGGGCGTGCGCAAGGTGGTGCGCGTGTTCGAGGTCATCTCCGAGGCCGAACTGGCCGGCCTCGCGGCGCAGAACAGCGCACCGAACAAGGCGACGACCACCAAGCCCTGACGCGGCCGCGCGGCCGCGCTACTTCAGGCGGCGGATCAGGCTCGACGTGTCCCAGCGCCGGCCGCCCAGGGCTTGCACGTCGGCGTAGAACTGGTCCACCAGCGCGGTGACCGGCAGCCTGGCGCCGTTGCGGCGCGCTTCGTCCAGCACCAGGCCCAGATCCTTGCGCATCCAGTCGACCGCGAAGCCGAAGTCGAACTTGTCGTCCACCATGGTCTTGCCGCGGTTGTCCATCTGCCAGCTTTGCGCCGCGCCTTTGCCGATGACGTCCAGCACGAGCGGCATGTCGAGCTCGGCGCGCTGGCCGAACGCGATGGCTTCCGACAGGCCTTGCACGAGGCCGGCGATGGCGATCTGGTTGACCATCTTCGCAAGCTGCCCGGCGCCGCTCTTGCCCACCCGCGTCACCGCCTTGCCGTAGTTCAGTGCGAGCGGCTTCATGGCGTCGAAGGGCACGCTGTCGCCGCCGCACATCACCGTCAGCGCGCCGTTCACGGCACCGGCCTCGCCGCCGGACACCGGCGCGTCGATGAAGTGCAGCCCGCGGCGCGACGCGGTGTCGTGCAGCTCGCGCGCCACCGCCGCCGATGCGGTGGTGTGGTCGACGAAGATCGCGCCGCTGGCCATGCCGGCGAAGGCGCCCGCATCGCCCAGCACCACGGCGCGCAGGTCGTCGTCGTTGCCGACGCAGGCGAACACGAACTCGGCGCCGGCCGCGGCCTCGGCCGGCGTGCCGGCATGGCGGCCGCCGTATTCGGCGGCCCAGCCGGCCGCCTTGCTCGGCGTGCGGTTGTAGACCGTGACCTGGTGGCCGGCGCGCGCCAGATGGCCGGCCATCGGACGGCCCATCACGCCCAGGCCCAGGAAGGCGACGCGGCGTGGCGCAGCGGTTTCGTAGCTTCGTGTCATTGCTTCAGACCACTTTCATGTGTTCGGTACCGGCCGCGAGGTCGGTGTTGCGGGCGCGCTTGCTGTTGAGCTTGATCTGCAGCCGCAGGTCGTTCAGCGAATCGGCATTGCGCAGCGCGTCTTCGTAGCTCACGACGCCGCTCTCGTAGAGGTCGAACAGCGACTGGTCGAAGGTCTGCATGCCGAGCTCGCGCGAGCGTTTCATCAGCTCCTTGATCTCGCTGACCTCGCCCTTGAAGATGAGGTCGCTGATGAGCGGCGTGTTGAGCATGATCTCCACCGCCGCCGCGCGCCCGCGGCCTTCTTCGCGCGGCATCAGGCGTTGCGAGACCAGCGCCTTCAGGTTCAGCGACAAGTCCATCAGCAACTGCGCGCGCCGCTCTTCGGGGAAGAAGTTGATCACGCGGTCGAGCGCCTGGTTGGCGCTGTTGGCGTGCAGCGTGGCCATGCAGAGATGGCCGGTTTCGGCGAACGCCACCGCGTGCTCCATCGTCTCGCGGTCACGAATCTCGCCCATCAGGATGACGTCGGGCGCCTGGCGCAGCGTGTTCTTCAGCGCCTGCTCCCAGCCGTCGGTGTCGAGGCCGACCTCGCGTTGCGTGACGATGCAGTTCTTGTGCGGGTGCACGAACTCCACCGGATCCTCGATGGTGATGATGTGGCCGTAGGAGTTCTCGTTGCGCCAGTCCACCATCGCCGCCAGCGACGTGCTCTTGCCCGAGCCGGTGGCGCCGACGAAGATCACCAGCCCGCGCTTGGACAGCGCCACGTCTTTCAGCACCCGCGGCAGCCCCAGGCCGTCGATCGTGGGCAGCGTCTGCGGAATCGTGCGCAGCACGAGGCCCACGTGACCCTGCTGCATGAAGGCGTTGACGCGGAAACGCCCGACGCCTTGCGGCGAGATCGCGAAGTTGCATTCCTTCGTGCGCTCGAACTCGGCCGCCTGTTTGTCGTTCATCACCGCGCGCGCAAGCTGCAGCGTGTGCTGGCCCGTCAACGGTTGCGGCGAGACCTTGGTGATCTTGCCGTCGACCTTGATCGCCGGCGGAAAGTCGGCCGTGAGAAACAGGTCCGAGCCGTTGCGGCCGACCATCAGCCGCAGCAGGTCGTTGACGAACTTCGATGCCTGGTCGCGTTCCATTTGTATTCCTTCCCCGTGGCCTCTAGCTGTCCGACAACAACGCCGACAGGCGCGCGCTGGTCTGGCGCAGGCGCAGCGACAGCCGGCGCGCCAGCGCGGCCAGCAAGACCAGCGCCAACTGCGCGTCTTCGTTCATCAGTCGCGCCAGCGCATCGTTTTCCAGCACCGCCACGATGCACGCGGTGCGGGTGCTGCAGTCCGACAGGCGCGGGCCTTCGTCCAGCAAGGCCATCTCGCCGACCACGTCGCCCGGCCGCGCCTCGGCCAGGCGCGCGGCGCGCATGCCGGCGGCGGCGCGTTCGATCATTACCGTGCCTTCGAGCACGACGAGCATGAACTCGCCCGCCTCGCCTTGCAGGATCAGCTTGCGCGAATGGCCGACGCGTGCGAAGTGCAGATAGGCCGCCAGCCGCTGCACCGCGGCGGCATCGAAATTCAGCCGGCCACCGGTCCACAGCGCCATCAGACGCGCCGTGCCTTCGCCGGCATCACAGGGCGTGGCGCCGATGTCGGCCGCGCGTGCGGCCCAGGAGACTGCTGCGGCTTCCATGTCAGCCGGGGAAATTTTCCGGAATCTTCGCCTTCGCGCGCGCCTCGGACGGCGCAATCACATTGCGGCGCACGAGGTCGGCGAGGTTCTGGTCCAGCGTCTGCATGCCCAGGTTCTGGCCGGTCTGGATCGACGAGTACATCTGCGCGATCTTGTTTTCGCGGATCAGGTTCTTGATGGCCGAGGTGGCGATCATGATCTCGTGGCTGGCCACGCGGCCCGAGCCGTCCTTGAGCTTGCACAGGGTCTGCGAGATCACCGCCACCAGCGACTCCGACAGCATCGAGCGCACCATTTCCTTCTCGGCCGCCGGGAACACGTCGACGACGCGGTCGATCGTCTTCGCCGCGCTGCTGGTGTGCAGGGTGCCGAACACGAGGTGGCCGGTCTCGGCCGCGGTGAGCGCGAGACGGATGGTTTCGAGGTCGCGCATTTCGCCGACGAGAATGGCGTCGGGGTCTTCGCGCAGCGCCGAACGCAGCGCGTTCGAGAAGCTCAGCGTGTGCGGGCCGACCTCACGCTGGTTGACCAGGCACTTCTTGCTTTCATGCACGAACTCGATCGGGTCTTCCACCGTCAGCACGTGGCCGTATTCGTGTTCGTTCAGGTGGTTCACCATCGCCGCCAGCGTCGTGCTCTTGCCCGAACCCGTGGGCCCGGTCACCAGCACCAGCCCGCGCGGCTTCAACGCCAGTTCGGAGAAGACCTTCGGGGTGCCGAGCTGTTCAAGCGTCAGAATCTTGCTCGGAATGGTGCGGAAGACGGCACCGGCGCCGCGGTTCTGGTTGAAGGCATTGACGCGAAAACGCGCGAGGCCCTGGATCTCGAAGCTGAAGTCGCATTCCAGCGTGTCCTCGTAATGTTTGCGCTGGGCGTCGTTCATGATGTCGTACACCATGTCGTGCACGCTCTTGTGGTCCAGCGCCTCGACGTTGATGCGTCGCACATCGCCATGCACGCGGATCATCGGCGGCAGGCCGGCCGAAAGGTGCAGGTCCGAGGCCTTGTTCTTGACCGAAAACGCCAGTAGCTGAGTGATATCCATTGATTGACACGCGCCCAACGGCGCCCGGAGCCTCGGGAGATTATGGGCAGCATCGATGACAACCTGCAAGAAGTGAAGCGCCGCATCGCGACGGCGGCCGCGGCTGCCGGCCGCAGTGCGCAAAGCGTCACGCTGCTCGCGGTCAGCAAGACGTTTGGCGCTGACGCGTTGCGCGCCGCGCATGCTTCGGGCCAGTGCAGCTTCGGTGAGAACTACGTGCAGGAGGCGCTGGCCAAGATCGAGGCCCTGGCCGAGTTGCGGCCACCACTGGCGTGGCATCTGATCGGCCCGCTGCAGAGCAACAAGACACGAACGGTGGCCGAGCATTTCGACTGGGTGCATTCGGTCGAGCGCCTGAAGATCGCCCAGCGCCTGGCCGAACAGCGGCCCGCAGGGCTGGCGCCGCTGCAGTTGTGCCTGCAGGTCAACGTCAGCGGCGAAGCCAGCAAGAGCGGCGTCGAGCCGGCGGCGCTGCCTGCACTGGCGCACGCGGTGGCGGCGCTGCCGCGCGAGCGTGTGCAACTGCGCGGCCTGATGGCGATTCCCGAAGCGGCCGACGCCGCTGCCGGGCACCGGCTGCTGCGTCATCTGTTCGACGAACTGCGTCGGCAGGGGCTGGCGCTCGACACCTTGTCGATGGGCATGAGTGCCGATCTCGAAGCGGCCATCGCCGAAGGCGCGACGCTGGTGCGTGTGGGCACCGCGATCTTCGGCGGGCGCTGAGCGCGCGCCGGCGGGTCAGCCGACGACGACGCGGTTGCGGCCTTCGGCCTTGGCGCGATACAGCGCCGCGTCGGCGCGCGCCGAAAGCTGTTCGGCGTCGTAGGGCGGGGTGCCGGTGAGGCCGACGCTCAAGGTCACGGCCAGGCCCGGCGCCAGCTCGGCCCAGGGGTGCGCGGCCACACGCTGGCGCAGGCGCTCGCAGACCTCGAGCGCGCGTGCGGCGCCGGTGTCGGGCAGCACCAGAAGAAATTCCTCGCCGCCGACGCGCGCGACGATGTCCGCCGAGCGTGTGTTGTCGCGCAGCAGCCCGGCCATCGCCACCAGCACGCCGTCGCCCACCGCGTGACCGAAACGGTCGTTGATCTGCTTGAAGCGGTCCATGTCGAGCATCGCCACCGCCAGCGGCGTGCCGTGGGCGCGCCCGCTGGCCAGCAGCACCGGCCAGCGGTCCTCGACCTCGCGCCGGTTGCCCAGCCGGGTGAGCTGGTCTCGTCGCGCCTCCAGGCGCACCTGCTCGACCTCGGCGCGCGTGACGAAGAGCTCGGACTGCGCGCGCAACTGGCTCACCCCGCGTTGCCGCTCCAGGCGCAGGTAGGCTTCGAGGTGATGCAACGCATCGCTCGGCCGCTGCAGCGCCCGCGCCGCGCTCCACAGCGCATGGTGCAGCCGCATCTGCGTCATGCGCAGATCGGTGCCGATCGCGGCCAGCCGCACCGCCTCCAGCGTCTGCCACGATTTTTCGGCGTGGCCTTCGAACAGTTCGAGCTCGCCGAGCGAGCAGCCGATGCGTGCCGCCTGCGCCGCGGAGCCGGTCTGGCGCGCCACCGCGAGCGAGGTTTCGAGCAGCGGCCGCGCTTCGTCGAAGCGGCCCAGGTGCAGCAGCACCTCGCCCAGGTTGCCTTCGGTGAAGACACGGTAGAAGGTGAACTCGGGCCCGGCCGACATCGCCACCGCCTCGCGCGCCATCGGCAGGCCGCGGCGCAGCGCATCGCGTGCCTCCTCGGCCGGCGCGGCGTCGCGCAACTGGTGGTACATGCCGATCAGCACCGCCGACAGGTTGTTGAGCGTGACGAACAGCGGATGGCGCTCGCCGTGCTGGCGCGCGAGGTCCAGCGCATCGCGCATCAGGCGCTCGCCCTGCCACGGGTCGCCCATGCGCTCGAAGCAGCAGGCCACCGCATTCACCGCCAGCGCGAGGCGGCCGCGGTCGCCCATCTGCACCGCCAGCGCCTGCGCCTCCTGCGCCAGCGGCAGCGCAACCTCGAAGCGGCCGACATCGCAGCCGGCCAGCGACACCGTGCGCAACATGTCGAAGAGCTCGCCCGCCGCGCCGGCCCCGCCCGCCGCGCGCATCAAGGGCAGCACCTGGAGCCCGGTGTCGATGAGCGCCGGCAGCGCGCCGCTGCGGTACTGGAAGTGCACAAGCAGCTCGCCGGCGACGCGGCGGCTGTCGTCGTCGACGGCGTCGGCGAAAGCCTCGCGCGCGGCGAGCAGGCCGTCGTCCAGCGCGCCGGCGGCGCGTGCCGCCTGGGCGCGTGCGATCAGCCGGTTCACGTCGTCTGGGGTGCCCACGTCAGCATGATCGCACCATCGGCCTGATGCGGCGCGGCACGGCCGTCAGAGCTTCTCGGTCTCACCGCTGCGCGGCTGCCATTTCATCAGCCCGCGCTCGATGCGTGCGACCGCGGCGTCCAGCAGCAGCGCGAACACCGTGAGCACGACGATGCCGGCCATCACGGTGTCGATGTCGAAACTGCCTTCGGCCTGCAGGATCAGATAACCCACGCCCGAGCTGGAGCCGAGGTATTCGCCCACCACCGCGCCCACGAAGGCCAGGCCGACGCTGGTGTGCAGGCTGCTGAAGACCCAGCTCGTCGCGCTCGGCAGATAGACGTGGCGCAGGAGCTGGCGTTTGCTGGCGCCGAGCATGCGCGCATTGGCCAGCACCACCGGGCTGACCTCCTTCACGCCCTGGTAGACGTTGAAGAAGACGATGAAAAACACCAGCGTCACGCCCAGCGCCACCTTGGAGCCTATGCCCAGGCCGAACCAGACCGCGAAGATCGGCGCCAGGATGATGCGCGGCATCGCGTTCAGCGCCTTCACATAAGGCTCGAGGATGGCCGACGCCAGCGGCGCCAGCGCCAGCCACAGGCCGCCGGCCAGGCCGAGCGCGGCACCGATGCCGAAGGCCAGCAGCGTCTCGACCAGCGTCACCATCAGGTGCTGGTAGATGTCGGCCTGCGTCACGAACCAGCCCCAGATGCGCTGCAGCACCTTCAGCGGCTCGCCGAAGAAGAACGCGGCCTGGGTGTCGTTGTCGAACATGAAGTTCGGCAGCAGCCCGGGCTTGGTCATCGTGTACCAGAAGGCGAACAGCGCGACGAGCAGGCCGAATTGCCACAGGCGCAGGCGCAGCGTGTTCGACATCAGGCCACCTTCAGTTGCTGCGCATAACCCTTGAGCACTTCCTCGCGCAGCACGGCCCAGATCGCGGCGTGCAGCTCGATGAAGCGCGGCGACATCTTGATCTCGGCCACGTCGCGCGGGCGTGCGAGGTCGACCGTGAATTCGCCGATCGGGTGGCTCGCCGGCCCGGCAGACAGGATGACGACGCGGTCGCTCATCGCGATGGCTTCGTCGAGGTCGTGCGTGATGAAGAGCACCGCCTTCTTCTTCTCGGTCCACAGCGCCAGCACTTCGTTTTCCATCAACTGCCGGGTCTGGATGTCGAGCGCGCTGAAGGGCTCGTCCATGAGGATGATGTCGGGGTCCAGCGCCAGCGTCTGCGCCAGCGACACCCGTTTGCGCATGCCGCCGGAGAGCTGGTGCGGGTAGCGGTCGCCGAAGCCGCCCAGGCCGACGCGGCGCAGCCAGGCTTCGGCGGTGGCGCGCGCGTCGGCCGCGGCGCGGAATTCGAGCCCCGCCATCACGTTGGCCAGCGCGGTGCGCCACGGCATCAGGCTCTCGGCCTGGAACATGTAGCCGGCGCGCCGGTTCAGCCCGGCCAGGGGCTGGCCGAAGACCTCCACCGTGCCGGTGCTCGGCGCCAGCAGACCGGCGCCGACGTTGAGCAGCGTGCTCTTGCCGCAGCCCGTGGGGCCGACGACGGAGACGAATTCGCCCGCGCCCACCGTCAGCGAGACGTCGCGCACCGCGGTGTAGCGCTGGCCTGGCGCGTCCTTGCTCACGAAGGTGCAGGCCACGCCGGCCAGCGCGAGTGCCGGGGCTGCCAGGCCGGCCGCGCCCGCCTGGTCATGCTGCGCGGTCATGCTCTGGGGTACTTGGCGTTCGCCTTCCTGACGAAGTCGTTCGTGTAGACCGCGTGCAGGTCGAGCTTGGCCTGGCGCAGCTTCGGGTCGATGCTGGCGAGCGCGCGGTAGGCCGTTTCCGGGCCCTTCTCGGGAATCATGCCGTCGGGCGACAGCGCGCCCTTGGCGGCCAGGAAGGCGTCGATGTAGACCGCGCGGTCACCCAGCAGATAGGTCTCGGGCACGTTCTTGATGATCTCGCCCGGACCCGCGGTCTGGATCCACTTGTCGGCACGCACGATGGCGTTGGTGATGGCCTGCACCGTGTGCGGGTTCTTGTCGATGAAGCTCTGCGGCGCGTACAGGCAGCCGGCCGGCATCGGACCGCCGAAGATCTTGTCGGCCTCGGAAACGACACGCGTGTCGGCAACGATCTTCAGGTCGCCCGAGCGCTGCAGCAGCGTGATCACGGGGTCGAGGTTGCTCAGCGCGTCGATCTGGCCCGAGCGCATCGCCGCCACCGCGCCCTGGCCGGCGCCGACGCCGATGATGCTGACGTCGCTGGGCTTGAGGCCCGCCTTGGCGATGAAGAAGTTGACCATCACGTTGGTCGACGAGCCCGGCGCGGTGACACCGATCTTCTTGCCCTTCAGATCGGCCGCGCTCTTGTAGCCGGCCATCGTCTTCGGGTTGACGCCCAGCACGATCTGCGGCGCCCGGCCCTGGAGCGCGAAGGCGCGCATGAACTGGCCCTTGGCCTGCATGTTGACGGTGTGCTCGAATGCGCCCGAGACCACGTCGGCGCTGCCGCCCACCACCGCGCGCAAGGCCTGCGAGCCGCCGGCGAAGTCGACGATGCTCAGTTCCAGCCCTTCGTCCTTGAAGTAGCCGCGCTGCTCGGCGATGGTGAGCGGCAGGTAGTACAGCAGGTTCTTGCCGCCGACCGCAATCGTGGTCTTCGGCTTCTCGACGGGCTGGGCGCGCAGCAGCGCGGGTGCGGCCAGCAGCGTGCTGCTGCCGGCGACGATGAGATGGCGGCGGTGGATGTTCATGCGCCAACTTTAGCCGAGCCGCGCAAGCCCTAACATCCGGGCATGGACCGAGTTCTTCTCGTCACCGGCGCCAGTCGCGGCATCGGCGCCGCCTGCGCGCTGCTGGCGGCGCGCCAGGGCTGGGACGTGGCCGTCAACTACACGCACGACGAAACGGCCGCGCAGCAGGTTGTCAGCCAGGTGAAAGACAGTGGCCGGCGGGCCGTCGCGCTGCAGGCCGATGTGGCCGACGAAGCGGCGGTGCTGGCGATGTTCCAGCGCGTCGACGCCGAACTCGGGCCGCTGCGCGGGCTGGTCAACAACGCCGGCGTCGTCGACGTGCCGGCGCGCATCGGCGAGATGACGCTGGCGCGCTGGCAGCGCATGTTCGCGATCAACGTCTTCGGCAGCCTGCTGTGCGCGCGCGAGGCGGTGCGGCGCATGAGCACGCGCCATCGCGGCCGCGGTGGCGCCATCGTCAACCTGAGCTCGGCCGCGGCGGTGCTGGGCTCTCCAGGGCAGTACGTCGACTACGCGGCGAGCAAGGGCGCGATCGACACCTTCACCGTAGGCCTCGCGCGCGAGGTGGCCGCCGAAGGCATCCGCGTCAACGCGGTGCGGCCCGGCATCATCGAGACCGACATCCACGCCAGCGGCGGCCTGCCCGACCGCGCCGTGCAGATGGCGCCCACGGTGCCGATGCGCCGCGCCGGCAGCGCCGACGAAGTGGCGCAGGCGGTGCTGTGGCTGCTGTCCGACGCCGCAAGCTACGTCACCGGTGCAGTGATGGACGTTTCCGGCGGGCGCTGACCGCTAGACTAGGGTTGGCCCCAGTGCGGGGGATGGCCACCCAGGCGGTGGTGCCGAGAATCAAGCCATGACAGCAGACCGCCCCCAGACCCTCAGCGAAGAAATTGCCAACGCCATCAGCCACGGGCTGGGCTTTCTGCTCGCCGTGGCCTCGATGCCGGTGCTGCTGAGCCTGCAGGCGCGGCATGACAACACCGCCGAGCTGGTTGCCGTGTGCGTGTTCTCGGTCACGATGATGGTGTTGTACCTGGCATCCGCCGTCTACCACGCGCTGCCGCACGGCCGCTTCAAGCGCGTCTTCTGCCGTCTCGACCATGCGGCGATCTTTCTTTTCATTGCCGGCAGCTACACGCCGTTCGTGCTCGGGCCGCTGCGCGGTGCCTGGGGCTGGTCGCTGTTCGGCGTGATCTGGGCGCTGGCTGCGCTGGGCATCGCGGCCAAGGTGTTGAACCGCCTGCGCCATGCCCTGTGGTCCACCGGGCTGTATGTCGCGATGGGCTGGCTGGCGCTGGTGGCCATCGTGCCGCTGGTGGAGCACGTGGCGCCCGGCGGGCTGGCGCTGCTGCTGGCCGGCGGCGTGGCCTATACGGTGGGTGCCGTGTTTTTCCTGCTCGACAACCGCCTGCGCTACGCCCACTTCATCTGGCACCTCTTCGTCATCGCCGGCAGCAGCTGCCACTTCCTGGCGGCGCTGTGGCACGCGGCCTGATTCAGCCCGCCGCGGCGTAGCCCTTCAGCAGCGCCAGCAGTGCGTGTGCGGCATCCGCTTCGTGCGCGCCGGCCGCTGCCGCATAAGGCACGAGCACGAAGTCGGCCGTGTCGGCCACCGAAGCCCATTGCCCGGGTGACGACACGCGCGTGCGCAGATCGGCGTAGGCGTTCACGAACCCCGCCAGCCCGGCGGCCAGTGCACGCCGCGCGAGCACCGCGTAGAGCTCGACCTCGACGAGGCCCACCATGCTGAAGAAGTCGGGCTCGTCGTGCGTCTTCGCCTGCAGGCTCGCGCGTACCGCGGCGCTGGCGGCCGCGCTGAATCCGGCCCAGCGGGGGTCAGGCAATGCGGCCAGCAGTTCGGTGGCCATGCGGTTCAGTCCCGGATAAAAGAGGTCCGCCGCCCCGGTGGCAGCGCCCAGTGCTTCGGCCCGGGCGTAGGCCTGCGCGGCCTGGCGCAGCGCGGCCTGTTCGGCTTTTGCATCGCCGGCGCGCCGTTCCAGCAGCGCCAGGCGTTTGCAGGCCGAACCGCACAGGCTGTGGCGCTCCACCGTGGGCTGCAGCGCGGCCAGCGCCTGCAGGCCTGCCAGCGCCTGTTTGATCTGCAACCGCGCCGTGGCCAGCAGCGCCGGGCTGGCCGCTGCGTCGCGCACGCTTTCCCAGGCCTGGCGTGCCCGCAGGTTGCCGAGCTGTTCACTCGCTTTCATCGACGCACTGGCGTCAGCGGCCTGTACTGCGCGCTCGTACCAGGGGAGGGCGCGCTCACGCGCACCGGCATCGGCGTAGGCCAGCGCAAAGGCCTCGGCCACCGCTCCCATGCCGCCCCACAAGGCCGCGAAGCGGGTTTCGAGATGGCGTGTACGGGCGATCTGGTCCTGCGGCTTTGCGCCCTGGTAGCGCGACTGCACGGCGATTTCCTCGAGCGCAAACGCCAGCCCGAGCGGCGACGAGACCGCTGCGTACTCCTCGGCCGGTGTCGGACCGGTGGCGCTGCCGTCGCCGGCGATGAAGCGCCAGTCGGGGTCGCCGTAGCACTGGTAGGCGGCCCAGGTATTGCCGCCCTGCGCCCAGGCCGCTTCGCGCGCCGTGGCCACCGCGTCGATGAAGGGCGCGCCGGTCAGCAACTGGCGGTAGAAGGTGGTCGCGAACAGGCTCGCCGGGCCATCGTCGACGGCCCAGCCGGCGGCAATGACGCAGCGCACGCCGATGCGGATCAAGGCGTCGGCCACGGTCGCCGCGAACGCGCTGCGGTCGAAGTCGCGCAGCGCCTGGCCGGGCTGGCGCGCCGCCAGATGGCAGCAGTTGACGAACACGAGTTCGGGCACGGTGCGCATGGCGGCGATCTCGTGCGCGCCGAGGAAGGTGCCGCCTGACATCACGACGCCACCTTCGGCGCCGGGCTCGCCGTGGCCGGCGATGTGCACGACACGATAGCGGCGTGCATACAGCGCGTTGACGATGGTGCTGGCGTCGTCGCGGTCGAGCAGTGCCGTCAGGCGCTGCGACGGCACGCCGCCGGCGACACCCAGCGCCAGCGCCACCGCCTTCGCCTCGGCCAGCGCGCCCGGCAGGCGCGCGTACTTCGCCGGGTCGGCCAGAGGCTCGCCGATGACGAGCACGTTGTCTTCGCGGTTCGCGTCCTGCACCTGCTGGCGGTAGGCGTCGATGCGCAACTTGCGCAGCAGGCTGCTGCGAATGGCCCAGGGCCGTTCGTCGCTGCCGGAGGCGCGGTCGTCGGGCGTGTCCAGCAGTTCCCACGGAATCGGCGAGGTGCCCTCGTCCAGCTCAAGCAGCATGCGGTTGGTGCCGCCGAGGAAAGGCTCCAGCTCCAGCGGCACCAGAAGCTGGAACAAGGTGCGGCCGAGCTGCGGGTCCTGGTTGCTGGAGGTGGAGGCGCGCTGCACCAGTTCACGCACCAGCCGCGCCTGCGTCATCTGCGCCCGCACTTCGGTGCGTGCGCGCCGGCTGTCGAGCGCGAAGGCAATCTCGCCTTCGCCCTGCGTGCTGGCGCGCACGAAGTCGTAGGCGGTGCCGCGGTAGCCGCTGTCGATCTGGCGCCGCAGCGGGCCGGTGCCCGACAGCACCGTCGGCGCGACCTCGAAGCGCCCGGGGTTCGCGGTGGCCAGCACCTGCAGGCCGTGCCAGGCGTCGGACGCGCGCTCGAGATACAGCTCCACCAGCATCAGGCTGGCGGCGACGGGCCAGCCGCCGGCGAGCAGGCGGTCGTTCGCGTCGCGCACGCCGAGGGCGATGGCGCGCGCGGCGCTGCCGGCATGCACGCCGACCCCGCCGCTGCCCAGCAGCGTGGCGGCGATCTCGAACGTTGTCGGCGCCGGCGTGTTTTCGGCCACCCTCTGCGCCCACGCGATCACGCCCTGGCGCACCGACAACGCGAGTTCACCTTCGGTCAGCTTGCCCTCGTCGCCGAGGCCGACGACGACCACGCTCGCGGGACGCGGCGCACGCCACGGGTTGTCGGGGTCGCGGCCGCGGTTGACGAAGATCTGGTGCGTGCCGGGAGCGTCGGGGTAGACACCGGCCGCGAGGCTGGCTTTCATCGCGCCACCGACGAGCGCGTTGACGGCGCCCTCGGTGCCGGTGAGCGCCAGCGACTGATAGTGGCCCACGAGCAGCGGCGGGTTGATGAAACTCAGGTTGCCGTTGAGCACGCTCACGCGCAGCGCGGCGCTGCGCGTGGCAGGGGTGGCCGTGGCTGCAGCGGCGCGTGCATTCGCCGGACTGGCGAAGACGGCCCGTTGTGTGTCCGCCGGCACACCCGATGAGAAGCCGCGCGACGGCCGGCTGCGCACCTGCACCACGGCGGGTGCGCCGCCGCGCGTGGCCGCGGGCTGCAAACGTTGCAGGCGTTCAGTGTCGCCGGTGCCCAGCAGTTCATCGAAGGCCTCGAAGGCGCTCTGCGTGGCCGGCAGATCGCCGTGCTCGGCATCCAGCGTCCACGTGCGCACGCCCGGCAGCAGCGCCATCTCCAGCGGCACGCGGCCGTCGCCGCCGTCGGTGGCGTTGAGGTAGACGAAGCCGTTGTCGCCGACCTCGTAGCCATCGGGCGTGAACTGGGCGCGGCCCACCACCAGCAGCAGCTTGTCGGCGAAGCCCGGCAGGTCGCGTTCGCGCTGCAGGTCCAGGCGCTGGCGCAGCGCCCGCGCCTGGTCGAGCACGGCCTGCGTCGGCACGCCCCATTCGTAGGCGGCGTCGGTGACCTCGCCGGCATAGCGGTGCCACCAGTTGTTCTGCTGCACCTGCTTCAGGTCGGCCGCGGCCAGCGCGGCCCACTTGCTGCTCTGGTCCAGGCCCAGCGCGGGGTCCAGCAGATCGGCCTGGAGCTGCAGGAAGCCCGGCATCGCGGCCATGAGCTGGCGTGCGGCGCGGTCGCGCAGTGGCGAGCCGAACGACGCCAGCGCATTGCCGAAGGTGTCGTCACCGGACAGCACCTGCATCGGCGCCCACGAGCCGCCGTTGGGCGTGCCCAGCATCACGAGCCGGGCGCCGTCGCGCGCCATCAGGCGCTGCCATGTGGCGGGGCGTTCGAGCTGCATCGTGCGTGCCACCAGGCCGCCCATCGAATGCGCGAGCAGCCGCACCGGCTGGCCGCTGGTGTTGCGCGCAGCGAGCGCCGCATCCACCGCGTCGGCCAGGCGTTGCGCCTCGGCTTCGATCGGCTTGCGCCAGTCGAACGCAAAGGCAATGACCTCGTGGCTGGCGCGCAGGTGCGCGATGAGCTCGTCGTAGACGAGGCCGATGGGGCCGTCGGGCAGCACGCCGTCGGGCTGGCCGGTGTAGGCCAGGCGGCTCAGGCCGCCGATCAGGCGCAGGCTGAGCCAGATGCGCTGGCCGTCGACGGCGAGGTTGCTGCCCAGGATGCCGGGCAGCACGAAGACGGCCGGCCTGGCGTGCGCGGGCGGGCCGTCAGCCGGCGCCGCCGGGGCGAGGGCCGCGCGCGCGCCGCTGCTGTCCTTGCCGGCCCACGACAGCGGGCCAATGGTGCGGAAACCCGCGGGCTGGTCCTGCGTCAGCGCGGCCACCACGGCGTCGACGGTGCGCGCATTGACGAAGTAGTTGAAGTGCGTGACCTTGCCGCCCTGGTCGAGCAGGAAGCTGGCGCCGCCACTGCGCGGCGCGCCACCGTACATCGAGCGTGTCTGCACGACGACGTCGTTGTCGGTCCAGTAGTAGGCATCGGCCAGCAGCGTCTTCAGCCAGCTTGCGATCGAGTCGCCCTGCAGGTCGCCGGCGACGACGCGCAGGTCGCCCGCAATCGGGTCTTCGGCTGCGTTCAACCAGTCGATGAGCGGCGTGTCCGGCAGCATCGCCGCCAGCCCCGGCAGCAGCGCGGGGTCGGCGCGACGGCGCGCGACTTCGGCCAGGAATCCCAGCAGTTCGGGCACCACCGGCAGACCGGCGAGTTCGAGCGACCACTTCAGCACCGAGACATAGGCGTCCAGGCGCTTGGAGGCCAGCAGCGTGCCGCGCGCGGGGCAGGCCACGCGCACGACACGTTCGACATGGATGTCGCGCCGGCGGATTTCGGCCGCCAGCGCCTGCAGCTCCTGACGCTGCGCGGCATAGCCATCGGCGGCGAAAAAGCCGAGGTCGGCAGCGCCGATCTCGCGCTGCGCGCAGACCCGCGCCAGCACCTCGGCCACGAGGCCGCCGCGTGAATGCGTCACCAGATGCAGCCGGGCGCCGTTGGGCAGCGCGCTCACCAGCGTCATCGCGTTGGCGAGCGGGCTCTGGCCGAGCGTCGGGTGATCCAGCGCGTAGACACGGTCGGCATAACTGTCGAAGAGTTGCGCGACGCTGTGCGGATGTTCGGCCCACAACTTGCCGAAGGTGCTGCAGGTCTCGACGAAGGTGCCGTGGATCAGTACCAGCAGCGGCGCGCCGCCCGCGGCCGCCGGCACGCGGCTCAGCTTCGCGCCACTGCCTTTGAGCGGCGCCAGCGATTGGCGATTCAAGGCGTAGACGCCGGCATCGACCTGGCCGTCCACCTTGGCCACCACGGCGGCGGCGGCAAAGTCGGCGGCGTCGTCGTTGACCAGACCGCTCACCACGTCCAGGCCGGTCAGCAGCACGTCGCCCAGGAAACCGGCGCCACGTGTCGGGGCGGCCTGTTCGAGACCGCGCCAGCGCAACTGGGCCGGCACGACGACGTCGTCGGGTGTGCCGGCGCTGCGCTGCGCCGCGCTCTGGCCGAGCATCAGGTCGCGCGCGGTCTCGGGGTGCAGCACCAGCGACGGACCGTTGCTGATGTGCAGCACCACCACGTCTTCGCCCGGTGTGGCGCCGATGCGCAGCGTCTGGCCACCGCCGCGTTCGGCGGCCATGCGCACCGAGTGCTTGACGCTGCCGGCGATGCCCGCGCGGGTCTGCCCGGTACCGGCCGCGCCCGCGGTCAACGCGCCGCGCGGCGGGCCCTGGTCCTGACCGCTGACGATGAAGCCGATCTCGTTGTCTGCCATCTCGTTGCTCCCCGCTGCTCCCTGCTGCAGCCGCGCAGCATCGTCGCAAAGGCGCGCGCGGGCAAGATGCCTGCGGCGCGACACTAGGGAGGGCTCAGCCTCTCAGCGCCGCTCCAGCAGCAACGGGGTCAGCGCGAGCGCGGCGCGCAGCTTGTCGGCCACGCCCTGGGCCTCGGCGCGCGAGCCGTAGGGCCCGACCTGGACGCGAAACAGCGGGTGCTCGTCGAAAACCGCCAGCAGCGGGCCGAGCCAGTTCGCTTCACGCTGCACGCGCTGCTGCAACTCGGCCGCGCCTTCACGCTGGCGAAAGGCGCCGAGCTGCAACCAGAAGCCCGGCGCCGCGGCCAGCGCCGGCGCCACGGCCGCGGCCGGCGGCGCAGCGGCGAACAGCGTCGCGTCCTGCGGCAGCGGGGCTTCGGGCGCGGGTTGGGGTGTGGGCTGAGGTGCGGGCGCAAGCTCGGGCGCGGCGCGCGGTAGCTCGCGCTTGCCGTCGCGCCAGGCGCCAGTGCGGATCTCGTCATTCGTGATGCGCTCGACCTCGACCGCTGCCACACCGCGCAGCACGCCGAGCTTGAGTGCGGCGGTGTAGCTGAGGTCGATGATGCGGCCGGGCGCGAACGGCCCGCGGTCGTTGATGCGCACGATCACCTCGCGCCCGTTGGCGGGGTTGCGCACGCGGGCGTAGCTGGGGATCGGCATCGTCTTGTGCGCGGCCGTCATCGCGTACATGTCGTAGGGCTCGCCGCTGGCGGTCGGCAGACCCTGGAACTTGCGGCCGTACCACGACGCGCCGCCGGTCTCGTGCAATGCACGGTCGCCGCTCAGCGGTGTGTAGCGGCGGCCCAGCACCTCATACGGCTTGTTGGGACCGCCGCTGCGCAGCGGCTCGACCCGCGGCTCGGCGTCGGGCACACGCTCGAGCGCCGGCGGCGCATTGAGCCCCGGGCCGTCGCGCGCCGGGCGACTGGCGCACGCGGCCAGCAGCAGCGCCGCCAGCAGCACCACAGCGCGCGCGGCGGCTTGCGAAGACCGGGCCGCTGGCTGCACTGCTGGCTGCACCGTTGGGCCCATCACGCACGCGCTCGAAGGCGCTATTTCAGCCAGTGGTCCGCGATGTGCTGGTACGCGCCCGAGGCCTCGCTCAGATGCAGCCACTGGTCGACATAGGCCTTGAACGCGACGTCGTCGCGCGGCAGCAGATAAGCCATTTCACCGTACTGCAGCGGCTTGTCGGGGTTGATGGCGCACAAGCCGGGCTTGTGCTTTTGCTGCACGATCGCCTCGGCCGATTCGGTGACGAAGACATCGGCGCGGTTGGCCAGGATCTCATCGAAGATCGTCAGGTTGTCGGGGTTCATGCGCAACTGCGCGCGCTTGAAGTTGGCGCGTGCAAAACGTTCGTTGCTGCCGCCCGGATTGAAGATCACGCGCGTGCCGGGCTGGTCGATGGCGGCCACGCTCTGGTACTTCGCCACATCGGCGCAGCGCGCGATGGGGGTCTTGCCGTTGACCATGTAGGCGCTGCTGAAGAAGGCCTTCTTCTGCCGCTCGGTGCTGACCGAGATGCCACCGACGACGATGTCGCACTTGCCGGCCACCATGTCGGGCAGCAGGTGGCTCCAGCTCGTCTGCGTCCACTGCGGCTTGACGCCCAGGCTGGCGGTGAGCGAATTCATCTGGTCGACGTCGATGCCTTCGAAGCTGCCGTCGGCCTGCTTGAAGCTGAAGGGCTTGTAGTCGCCCGGCGTGCAGATGCGCAGCACGCCGGCCTGCTGCACGGTGTCCAGATGCGAAACCGGCGCCGCCCCGTTGGCGCCCGGTGCATGGGCGCAGCCCGCGAGCACCGTGCTCGCAGTTGCGGCCGCAGCCAGAACAAGACGGGTCACGGGCGAGGTGGCGTGCATGGGGTCGGTGGCGCCAGGCGCAGCAGCGAAGAAGCGCCGATTGTGCGTCGCTCGTGCGTCGCTTGTGCGTCGTTTGTGCGTCGCTGGGCACACGCGGTCGAAATCGCTGCAAGCACAAGCCGCCGCCGGCGATCGCAACAACATGTGAACATGTTGCATCAGCGCGCGTCACGACGGAACGCAGGCCTTTGCGATAGGGTCGGGGGCCGTGAAGTACGACACCTGACGGCCGCGGGTGTAAGACTTGACATTGCGCGCGCACGCGAAATCCCGAGAATGGGGCTCGAACATGGACCGTCACGACACACTGAAATGAGTTGGCCGACTGGGCACAGGAGGGCCGCCGCTCGCTGCGGCAGGGCAGGCCATGCAGGCAGCGCGTGGCGGCGCACCCGCACGACGGTCTTGCTGCTGGCCGCGGCCTGGCCGCTGCATTGCGCGGTGGCCAACGAGGTGCTGGCGGACATGTCGCTGGAGGAGCTGTCGGACATCGAGATCACCTCCGTCTCACGCCGGCCGGAACCGCTGGCCGATGCGGCCGCGTCGATCTACGTCATCACGGCCGAAGCGATACGGCGTTCGGGCGCCACGTCGCTGCCCGAAGCGCTGCGTCTGGCGCCGAATCTGCAGGTGGCGCAGACCGGCGCCGCCCAGTACGCCATCACCGCGCGCGGCTTCAACAACGCGATCGGCAACAAGCTGCTGGTGCTGATCGACGGGCGCACCGTCTACACGCCGTTTTTCTCCGGCGTGTTCTGGGACCAGCAGGACGTGATGCTCGATGATGTCGAGCGCATCGAGGTCATCAGCGGTCCGGGCGCCACGCTGTGGGGCGCGAATGCGGTCAATGGCGTCATCAACGTCATCACGCGGCCGGCGAGCGACACCCAGGGCACGCTGCTGGTGGCCGGAGCCGGCACGCAGGGCACACAATGGGCTGCGCGTTATGGCGCGCGCGCCGGGGCCGACGGCCATTTCAGAATCTATGCCAAGGGTTCGAACTGGATTCATTCACGCACCGCCGCCGGCACCGCGCTGGCCGACCTTTGGGGCCAGCAGCAGACCGGCTTTCGCGGCGACTGGGCGCTGGGGCGCGACGAGTTCACGCTGCAAGGTGATGCGTATTGGGACAAGTCCGAGCCGCGCCTGTTCGGTACGATGCCGGTGGCGGCGGTCGACGCCTCGGGCGCCAACCTGCTGGCGCGCTGGACGCGCCGTTTCGCCGACGACTCGAATCTGCATGTCCAGGCCTACTACGACCGCTCGCGGCGCGACGACGCCTTGTTGTACCGGCCGCGCGAGGCGATCAGCGACATCGAGTTCCAGCATGCGTTGCAATGGCGCTCGCACAAGCTGCTGTGGGGCGCCGGTTACCGGCAGGCGCGCGACGATCTCGAGCCGGGGCTCTTCTTCGGTTTTCACCCGACGCGCAAGACGCAGTCGTGGTCCGACCTGTTCGTGCAGGACGATGTTGAACTGATGCCCGCCCTTGTGCTGACATTGGGCGCGAAGCTCGAGCGCAACGACTACACCGGCACCGAAAACCTGCCCAGTGCGCGCCTGGCCTGGAAGCCGGCGCCGAACCAGCTTCTGTGGGCCGAGCTGTCACGTGCGGTGCGCGCGCCGGCGCGCCTGGACCACGACATTTCGCTGCCGCCGCAGCCGCCGTACCTGATCGCCGGCGGGCCCGACTTCATCTCCGAAGTGGCCAAGGTGTTCGAACTCGGCTGGCGCGGCCAGATCGATTCGACGCTGAATGCGTCGGCCACGCTGTACCTGCACGACTGGAGTCGGCTGCGCAGCGGCCAGCCAGTGCCGGATGCGATGGTGCAGAACATGATCGCCGGCAAGACCTATGGGTTCGAGAGCTGGGCGACCTGGCAGGCCGCGTCGCATTGGCGCCTGAGCGCCGGCCTGGCCGTGCTGCGCGAAGACCTGCATGTCGAACCCGGCAGCACCGACCCCGTGGGGCCGAGCGCGCTCGGCAACGACCCGCAACTGCAATGGAGTCTGCGCACCTCGTACGACCTCGGCGCGACGCAGGAGATCGACCTCTCACTGCGCCACGTCGCTGCGCTGCCCGACCCGGTGGTGCCGGCCTACACGGCGGTCGACCTGCGCTACGGCTGGCGCGTGCGGCCCGATCTCACGCTGTCTGTCGTGGGCCAGAATCTGTTCGATCCCCAGCATGCCGAATTCGGCAGCGCCCCCGATCGTGCCACCGTCGCGCGCGGCCTGTTCGTGCAACTGCGTTGGGCGCCCTGATGCGCCTGTCCCGCCGTCGTGCCTTGCTCGGCCTGCTCGCGCTCGCGCCCGGGCTGGGCAGACCCGCTTTTGCGCTGGCGCAATCGGATGCGGCCGAAAGCGAGGCGCAAGCCGCCGAATACCGCATCAAGGCCGCCTTTCTCTACAAGTTCCTGGGCTTCGTCGAATGGCCGCCAGCGACGGCCGTGAACGCGAGCGCACCCTTTGTCATCGGCGTGCTCGGCGGTGACGGCTTTGCCCAGACGCTGGCGCGCACGGTGGCCGGGCGCCAGATCCGCGGCCGCCCGATCGTCGTGCGCAGCCTGAACCGCGGCGAGCGCGTCGGTGATCTGCAGGTTCTCTTCATCGGCCGCGACGAGGCCGCTCACGCCCCCGCGCTGCTGACGCAGGCCAAGGGCCAGCCGCTGCTCACGGTCAGCGAAACCGGTGCGTCGTTCGATCTGGACAGCATGATCAACTTCGTCGTTATCGACGACAAGGTGCGCTTCGACATCGCGCTGCAGCGCGCCGAGGCCAGCGGCCTGAAGATCAGCGCCCGTCTGCTGGCGGTGGCGCGCCGGGTGCTGCCGAACAGCACATGAAGCGTCTCCTGGGGCCCCGCTCGCTGCGCGCCAAGCTGATGGCGTTGGTCTTGCTGACGACGCTCGTGGCACTGGGTGTGGCCCTCGGCGCGATGGTGGCCTACGACCTGCGTGCCTACCATCGGGCCTGGGTCGATGACATCCGCACCCAGGCCGAGCTGCTCGGCCAGACCACGGCCGCCGCGCTGACCTTCGACGATGCACGCGTGGCCGACGAGAACCTGCGCCTGTTGCGCCTGCGCCCGCAGGTGCGCGCCGCGGCGCTGTACGGCGCCAAGGGCGCGTTGTTCGCCAGCTATTCGGCGCCTGGCGAGGCGAAGTCTTTCCCGCCGTTGCCCGGCGCCGAAGGTGTGCAGTTCTCGAGCCAGCATCTGATCGTTTTCAAGCGCATCGTGCAGAACGGCGAGATCCTGGGCACGGTCTACATGCGCGCCGACGACATGCTGGAGCAGCGTTTTGTCAGTTATGCCGGCATTGCGCTCGCCGTGGCCGCGGCCGCGCTGCTGGTCGCGCTGGTGCTGTCTTACCGGCTGCAGAAGATCGTCACGCGGCCGATCCTGGCCATCGCGGCGGTGGCGCAGGAGGTGGTCGAGCAGCACGACTATTCACGCCGCGCGCCGCGCCTGAGCGACGACGAGGTCGGCACGTTGGTGGACGCCTTCAACCGCATGATGATCGAGGTCGAGCGCCATTCGCAGCAGAACCGCGCCGCGCTGCGTGAGGTCGAGCGCGAGGTGGCCGAACGCCGTACCGCGCAGCAGGAGGTGATGCGGCTGAACGAGCAGCTCGAGCAGCGGGTGCACGAGCGCACCGCCGAGCTCGAGGCGTCGAACCAGGATTTGACGCGCGCCACCGAAGCGGCCGAAAAGGCGAACCAGGCGAAATCGGAATTCCTGTCCAGCATGAGCCACGAGTTGCGCACGCCGCTGAATGCGATTCTCGGCTTCGGACAGTTGCTCAACACGCGGTCGACGACGCTCAGCGAGAGCAAGCGCGCCGACTTCACGCTGCAGATCCTCAAGGCCGGGCGCCACCTGCTGAACCTGATCAGCGAGATTCTCGATCTCGCGAAGATCGAATCGGCGAACCTGATGCTCTCGCTCGAACCGGTCGGGCTGAGCGAAATGCTCGACGAATGCCGCACGCTGATCGGCCCGTCGGCCGAGCAGCGCGGCATCCACATGGTGCTGCCCGAGGCGCTGCGACTGCGCGTCATCGCCGACCGCACGCGGCTCAAGCAGGTGTTGCTGAACCTGCTGTCCAACGCCATCAAGTACAACCGCGAGCACGGCACGCTGATCGTCGACGCCACGCCGGCTTCGCCCGGCCGCGTTCGCGTCTCGGTGCAGGACACCGGTCACGGCCTGCGCCCGGAGCAGATCGAACTGTTGTACCAGCCGTTCAACCGCCTGGGCCAGGAGGCCAGTGCGGTGGAAGGCACCGGCATCGGCCTGGTCGTCACCAAGCGCCTGATCGAACTGATGGGCGGTAGCATCGACGTCAAGAGCACGCTGGGCGTCGGCAGCGTGTTTTCGTTCGAGCTCAACGCCGCCGCCGAGGCCCCGCCTGCGGCGCCCGCCACCGAGGCCACAGCGGGCCCGGCACGCAGCGCTGGCGTGGGCGTGAACCGCAACAGCCCGTTGCTGCTGTACGTGGAAGACAACCCCGCGAACCTGCAGCTCGTGCGCGAGATCATCGATATCCGCGGCGACGTGCGCCAGATGTCCGCGCCCGATGCCCAGCTCGGCATCGAACTGGCGCGCGTCCACCGGCCGCAGGTGATCCTGATGGACATCAACCTGCCGGGGCTCAGCGGCAAGGACGCACTGGCGATCCTGCAGGCCGACCCGGCGACGGCGCACATTCCGGTGGTCGCGCTGACCGCGAACGCGATGGCGCGCGACGTGATGCGCGGGCTGGCCGCGGGCTTCTTCCGCTACATCACGAAGCCGGTGGAGGTCGAGGTGCTGAACGAGGCGATCGACAGTGCACTTGCGGCCGCCGCTGCGCGCGGTGGCGAGCCTTCGGCGTAAGGCTCGCCGCGCAGGGCTGTCGACAGAGGGGTTCCGACTCTCCACCGGAATGGGCGGCGTCGGTGGTGCGACCGGCAAGAATCGAACTTGCGACTAAGCCTTCGGAGGGCCCAATGATATCCACTTCACCACGGTCGCTCGCGCAGCAGCCGCATTCTAGCGGGCGCCGCCGCCACGAGGCGCGCCGCGCCCGAGGGGGCGGGCCGAGCCCCTTATAATCGACAGGTTTTGCCGGTGGCCAACCGGCCTTTGACACGTTGAGGATTTCATGAGTGATACCCAGCACAGCGAAGACAACCACGAGGGCCCGATCAAGACCCCGAAGCAGTTGGTGCTGACGGTGATCGCCTCGTTCGTGGTACCCATCATCGTCATCATCATGCTGGCCAGCTTCGTCTCGTTCGGCGCCAAGGAAGGCGCGGGCAGCGACCTGATGGACGCCGCCGCGGTGGCCAAGCGGCTGGCGCCGGTGGGCTCGGTCGAGGTGCGTGACGCGAATGCGCCGGTGGTGCTGAAGACCGGGCAGCAGGTGTTCGAGGCCGTCTGCACCACCTGCCATACGCCGGGCGCGGTGGGTGCGCCCAAGTTCGGCGACGCCGCGGCCTGGGCGCCGCGCATCAAGACCGGTTATGAAGCGCTGGTGCATTCGGCGCTGCACGGCAAGGGCAACATGCCGGCGCAGGGCGGCGGCGACCTCGCCGACGTCGAGGTCGAACGCGCCGTGGTCTACATGGCCGACAAGGCCGGCGCGAGCTTCCCGGAACCTGCGCTGCCGGCGGCGGCTTCCGCGTCTGCGGCAGCGTCCGGGGCTGCCGCGTCGGAAGCGCCTGCGTCGGCCGCCAGCGCCGCGAACTGAGCCACGCTCCAGCGTTGCCAGCGGCCGCCTGCGGGCGGCCGTTTTGCATCCGGGGCCACGCGCGGCGCGTAGCAGGGCATCAAGATGCCTGGCCTAGCGTTGATGCGCGATCTGCCCCTGCGGCCGCAACACGTAATTGAAGCGCCGCGGCATGTCGGCAAACGCCAGTGGCGTCGGCTTCCACAGCTCGCGCTCGATGGCTGCGGCGGCGACGCCGGTGTCCATCGTGTGCACGAGGCCGAAGCCGATGCTGGTGTCCAGGAACAGGCGGCCTGGTTCGTCGAGCCAGGTGCTGTAGACGGTGGCGTCGGCACCGGTGTGCGAGCGCACGCTGAAGTCGTTGGCGTCGATGCGCCAGACCCACGGCGCCGCTTCGAGCTCGACGTAGACGCGCTGCGGGCCGTTCTGGAAGAACCAGCAGCCGTTGCCGTCGGTGCCGTAGTTGCGGTGGATGAATTCGAGCAGCTTGTCGTGCCCGATGCGGTTGCCCTTGAGCTGCGAGAAGGCGCCGGCGCGCTGCACACGTTCGTCGCGCATGTACCAGTTGCCGCGCGCATCCAGTGCCAGCCAGCCGTAGCAGTGCGGCACGTTCGGCCACTTGCGCAGCGCGGCCTTGACGATCTCGTCCATGGCGCGGACCTTAGCTCACGCTGCCGCGGCCAGCCAGTCGGCCACCGCTTCGGCCATGCCGGTGACGCGGCCGGGGAAAGGCGGCTCGGGAAATCCGACGTGCCCGCCGTGCGCCGGCTGCCACAGGGTGATGCCGTGGCCGACCTCGCGCGCCGTGGGCAGCGAACGCGCGGGCACGAAGGGGTCGTTGCGCGCGTTGAGCAGCAGCGCGGGGATGTGGATGCGCCGCAGATGCGGCTTCGCCGACGCGCGCAGCCAGTAGTCGTCGGCGTCGCGAAAGCCGTGCAGCGGTGCGGTGAACGCGTCATCGAATTCGTGCAGCGTGCGCGCGGCAAGCAGCCGCTCGCGGTTGAACAGCCCCGGGTGTTGCTGCAGTTTCGCCAGCGCCTTGGGTTTCATCGTGCGCAGGAACATGCGCGAATAGACGAGGCGATTGAAACCGCCGTCGATGGCATGCCCGGCAGCCGCCAGGTCGAGTGGCGACGAGATCGCGGCCAGCGCGCGCACCGTGTGCGCCGCGCTGGCGCCGGCTTCCTCGGCCCAGCGCAGCAGCGCGTTGCCGCCGAGCGAGACACCGGCGGCCAGCAGCGGCGCGGCGTGGCGCGCGCGCAGGCGCTGCAGCATCCAGCCGACCTCCTCGAAGTCGCCCGAGTGGTAGGCACGCGGCGCCCGGTTCAGCTCGCCCGAGCAGCCACGAAAGTGCGGCACGCTGAAGCGCCAGCCGCGGCTGCGCGCGCTGTGCGCGAAGGCCAGCGCGTAGCGGCTGGCGGACGAACTCTCGAGGCCGTGGAAGAGCACCAGCCACGGCGCGTCGACGGCGGGTGCAGCGTGCGTGGCGTCGGCCACCAGATGGTCGACATCGACGAAGTCACCGTCGGGCGTGTCCCAGCGTTCGCGCGTGTAGCGCGGCATCACGCCCAGGTGCGAGTGTGAGAACAACGACGGCCAGATCGTCTGCAGGTTGCCGCCCGGCAGCCAGCGCGGAGCGCGGAAGTCCTGCATCAGTGCAGCGTGTTCGAGGCCTCGGGTGTGGGCAGCAGCGCGTCGGGGCTGCCGGCACTCGCGTGGTGGGCGGCCAACCGCCAGCCGCGAGCCGTCTTCACGTAGACGTTGGTGGCCAGCACCCAGGCCTGCTGCTCGCCGTCGGGGCCGCTGACGCTGATGCGTTCGACGAGGTGATGCACCGCGCTGCCGAGCGCGAGCAGGCGCCGGATCTGCTGCGGCTGCACAGGTATCGCGCCATTGGCGAAGATGGCCTCGAAGCCGGCGCGGATGGCCGCCGCGCCGATGAGACGGCTGCCGCCGGGATGCACGCAGACCACCTCGTCGTCGTCGGCCCAGACGTCCATCAGCCGCGTGATGTCGGCGTGCTGCAGCGCTTCGTAGAACTGCGCCTCCACGTCGTCGGGCGAGCCGTGCAGGGCGGCGAGGGGCGGCTTGCGGCGTGGCATCGCAGCTCAGGGTGCGAGAGTTTGTCCGACGTGCCCGGGCGCTGGTCTTTGGGCGTGACGAGCTGTCATGGGCGAAAGACTCGCGCGCGCTCAGCGGAAGATCACGCTCTTGTGGCCGTTCATCAGCACACGATGTTCGACATGCCAGCGCACCGCGCGCGCGAGCACGCGGCTTTCGATGTCACGGCCGACGGCGGTGAAGTCCTCGGCCGACATCGTGTGTTCCACACGTTCGACGTCCTGCTCGATGATCGGCCCTTCGTCGAGGTCGGCGGTGACGTAGTGGGCGGTGGCGCCGATCAGCTTGACACCGCGCGCGTGGGCCTGGAAGTACGGCCGTGCGCCCTTGAAGCTGGGCAGGAAGCTGTGATGGATGTTGATCGCGCGGCCCGCCAGCGCAGCGCAGAACTCGGGGCTCAGGATCTGCATGTAGCGCGCGAGCACGACGAGATCGATGTGCTCGCCTTCGATCAGCGCCTGCACCTGCTGTTCCTGCGCCCGTTTGGTGGCGGCATCGCTGCCGCCCTTGAGCGGCAAGTGGTGGAACGGGATCGCGTAGCTGGCCGCCAGTTCGGCGAAGCGGGTGTGGTTGGAGACGATGGCAGGAATGTCCACCGCGAGCTGGCCGCTGTGCCAGCGGAACAGCAGGTCGTTCAGACAGTGGCCGTGCTGGCTGACCATCAACAGCAGGCGGGGCCGCTGCGCCAGCGCATGGAACACCACCTGCATCGCATACTGCTGGCGCGCATGGGCGAACAGCGTCTGCAGCGTCGCCGTGTCGGCCAGGTGCGGCGGCGCCTCGAAGTGCACGCGCATGAAGAACAGGCCCGTGGCGTGCTCACCTTCGACGTCGCCGAATTGCTGGGAATCGATGATGTTGCAGCCCGCCTGGTACAGCAGGCCCGAAACGGCATAGACAATGCCCTTGGCATCAGGGCACGAAAGAGTCAGGACGAACTGCGGCGCTGCATGCATGGCGCGCGATTGTAGGCAACGACGATGAAGACCGACACCTTGGACTGGCCCGAGCGCAGCCGCGAACTCTCCGAGCTTCTGGCGCGCGCCGGGCTCGGTGACCGCTCGGCTTTCGCCAGCCTGTACGAGCGCACGAGCAGCCATCTGTTCGCGGTGGTGCTGCGCATCCAGCGTGATCGCGCCCAGGCCGAAGACCTGCTGCAGGAGGTGTATGTCTCGGTGTGGAAGGCGGCCGCGGGCTTCGACGCCGCGCGCAGCCAGCCGCTGACCTGGCTCACCAGCATCGCGCGCAACCGCGCCATCGACAGCCTGCGCCGCACGCACGGCCAGCCGCGACTGGAAAGCAGTTCACGCGGCGACGGCGACGAGCGCCCCGATATCGCCGACAGCCGCGCCGACGACGGCCCGGGGCCGCTGGAACTGCTGGGCCGCGCCAGCGACGCGCGTGAACTCTCGACCTGCATGCAGCAGCTCTCGCCGCCCCAGCGCCAGAGCGTGGCACTGGCCTTTTTCGACGGCCTCTCGCATGCCGAGGTGGCCGCGCAGCTCGGTCAGCCGCTGGGCACCGTGAAGAGCTGGCTGCGGCGCGCGCTGATGACGCTCAAGGCCTGCCTCGAACGCAGCGTCTTGCACGACACGGGGAGGGCCTGACACATGGACTATGGACGACGGCAACTCGCCGATGCGCTGGCCGCCGAGTACGTGGCCGGCACCTTGCGCGGCCCGGCGCGCCGCCGTTTCGAGAGCCTGCTGGCCGGCCATCCAGCGCTGCGCGATGCGGTGAGCCAATGGCAGGATCGGCTGATGCCGCTGACCGCTGCGGTCGAACCCGAAGCGCCGTCGCCCGCCGTCTGGCGCGCGGTGGAACGCCGACTCTGGCCGGCGGCGTCGATGGTGCAGGCTGCTTCCGAATCCGACGCATCCACCGCGCCGCCATGGTGGTGCCGCCTGGGCGTCTGGCGTGCGGCGACGGGTCTGGCGACCGTGGCGGCGCTCACCTTCGCGCTGTTGCTGGGCCAGCCGCAGCCGGTGCACGCGCCGGTGCTGGTGGTGTTGCAGAGCACCGGCGCCGGTGGCCAGGGTGCGGCGAGTTTTGTCGCCAGCGTGGCCGGCGATGGCCGCAGCCTGGTGACGCGGCCGGTGCAACCGGTGGCGCTGCAGGCGGGCCGCGTGCTGGAGCTGTGGTCGGTGCCACCCACCGGCGCACCGAAGTCGCTCGGGCTGATCCACGCCGACGGCAGCACGCTGGTGGCACGCGAGCGCCTGCCGGCGACGCTGCTCGACGGCGGCACGGTGGCCCTGGCGGTGAGCGTGGAACCGCCGGGGGGCTCGCCCACTGGAGCGCCCACCGGGCCGGTGGTGTTTGCCGGCAAGTTGCAGATCTGAGGCCGGCGCCGCGTCAGGCGGGGGCCGCGCTCGCCGCCGGCAGCGTGACGCTGAAGGTCGAGCCGCTGCCGACCTCGCTGCGCACGTCGATGCGGCCGCCCATCAGCGCCACCAGCGCCTGCGTCACGCTCAGGCCGATGCCGGCGCCTTCGACGCTCGCACTGACGCCCGAGCCGCGATAAAAGGCTTCGAAAACCCGCGCCAGCTCGGCCGGCGCGATGCCGATGCCGGTGTCCTGCACGCTGATGCAGAACTCGTGTTCACCCGCCCGGTACACGCCGAGCAGCACGCTGCCGCCGGGGCGGTTGTACTTGATCGCGTTCGACAGCAGGTTCAGCAGCACCTGGCGCAGCCGCGTGCGGTCGGTGCGCACCGGCGCTTCGCCGCCCGGCAGCAGCGTGACGCCCACCTGCGCCGTCTCGGCGCTGCTGCGCAGCATCTCCAGCGCCTCGACGGCGGCGGCGCGCAGGTCGACGTCGTCGAGCTGAATCGCCATGCCGCCGGACTCGATGCGCGTCAGGTCGAGCAGGTCGCCGATCATCTGCAGAAGATGTTCGCCAGCTTCGCGCACCAGCTTCAGCCGCCGCTTCTGGCCCGGCGTCGGCGGGTCGGTGCGGTCGATCTCGATCAATTGCGTGAAGCCCAGCACCGCGTTCAGCGGCGTGCGCAGTTCATGGCTCATGCGCGACAGGAACTGTGTCTTCGCACGATTTGCGGCCGCGGCGATGGCGGCCTCTTGTTGTGCACGTTCGAGATCACGCCGCTCGGTGGCATCTTCGATGTAGCCGTGCCAGACGACAGCGCCCTCGGCCTGTTGCTGCGGTGACGCCTCGCCGCGCATCCAGCGCACCTGGCCGTCGCGCCGGTGGACGCGGAAGTCCAGCCGCCACGGCAGCAGCGTGCGCGCCGAGTCGTCGATGGTGTCGAGCATGGTCTGGCGGTCGCCGAAATCCACCTGCCGCAGCAGCGCCGTCGCATCGCGCTCGAGTTCCTCGGGCGCGACGCCGAACAGCGCGACGCAGCGCTGGCTGACATAAGGAAACACCGCCTGGCCGCTGGCCAGCCGTCGGTACTGGAACAGCATGCCGGGCACGTGGCGCGCGATGCGCGTCAGGCGCTCGCTGGTTTCAGGGGCCGCAGCCTCGGGCGCGCGCTGCGGCGTGGCGTCGATCGCCGCCGCCGGTCCGGGCCGCGCTTGGCCGTCGTTCGCATGCAAGGGCGCATGCAACGCCGCATGCAGCAGCGCTGCGGTGGTTGCCAACAGCGGCTCCAACGCGCCCGGGTCGGCGCCGGGCGGTATCCACAGGCTGCCTTGCGCGCGCCCCTGCCACTGCAGCGGCACGGCCTGCAGCCCGGCGCTGCGGCCCAGCGACCAGCGTGGTGCAGGCTCGTCTTCGCCGCCGGCGGTCAGCGCACAGGGCGCGCCCAGCACGTCTTGCAGCGCCGACAGCACAAGCTGCAGCGCACGGCGCGCATCACCGCGGCCCAGATGGTCGAGCAGCGCGTCGCGGGCGATGCCCGCCAGCGACGCGTCATGCATCGCGCGTGCACCGCCCGCGGCGCTGCAGATGCGTGCCGGCCTCAGTGCCCAGCGTGTACCTTTTCGCCCGCCCTCAACCGGTACAGCGTGCCGCAGTAGGGGCAGGCACCCTCACCGGCGGTGGTGACGTCGATGAACACGCGCGGATGGTTGCTCCACAGCGGCATCTTCGGGTTCGGGCAGAACGTGACGCCCGGGCCGACGAGATCGGCCGCCGCCAGTTCGACCAGCGCCTTCGGTTCCACCTTCATGCCGCCACCTTGCTCAGCCATTCGGCGTATTTCGGATTGCGCCCGTTGACGATGTCGAAGAATGCGGCCTGGATCTTCTCGGTGATGGGGCCGCGGCTGCCGGCGCCGATCTGCAGGCGGTCGAGTTCGCGGATCGGCGTGACCTCGGCCGCGGTGCCGGTGAAGAAGGCCTCGTCGGCGATGTAGACCTCATCGCGCGTGATGCGTTTTTCGACCAGCTTCAGCCCGAGGTCGCTGCAGATCGCGAAGATCGTGTCGCGCGTGATGCCGTTCAGCGCGCCGGCCGACAGGTCGGGCGTGTAGACCACGCCCTTCTTGACGACGAACAGGTTCTCGCCCGCGCCTTCGCTGACGAAGCCCGACGCGTCAAGCAGCAGCGCCTCGTCGTAGCCGTCTTCGGTGGCCTCCATGTTGGCGAGGATCGAGTTGGTGTAGTTGCTCACCGTCTTGGCCTGCGTCATCGTGATGTTGACGTGGTGGCGCGTGTAGCTGCTGGTCTTCACGCGGATGCCGCGCTTCATGCCTTCTTCGCCCAGGTAGGCGCCCCAGGCCCATGCGGCCACCATCAGGTGCACCGTGTTGCCCTTCGGGCTGACGCCGAGCTTCTCGGAGCCTATCCACGTCAGCGGGCGCAGATAGCAGCTCTCGAGCTTGTTCACGCGCACCACCTCGCGCTGCGCGTCCATCACCTGCTGTGCGCTGAAGGGAATGCTCATGCGCAGGATCTTCGCGCTGTTGAACAGCCGCTCGGTGTGTTCGCGCAGGCGGAAGATCGCCGTGCCCTGCGCCGTCGGATAGGCGCGCACACCTTCGAAGGCGCCGCAGCCATAGTGCAGCGTGTGCGACAGCACATGGATCTTGGCGTCACGCCACTCGGCCAGTTCGCCGTCCATCCAGATCTTGCCGTCACGGTCTGACAGCGCGGCGGGATTCGACATCGGAAATCCTTGTTGGAAGGGGTGGCCGCGATTTTAGGCGCCCGGCGCATCTGGTGATTTCGCACATTCACCGCGTCTGCACAGGGCCAACCCCCGGGGTCACGGGGACGCAGGCACGTGATCGCCCCCTAGCATGCGATGCAGCACCTCAACCGGCAGCGCCGCCCTCGAACCAATGAAACTCCGCACCACCCTCAGCGCCCTTGCCCTGGCCGCCACGTTCAGCGCGCCGGCCTTCGCCGTCGTCGCCAATCCCGACGCGGTGAGCTGCGACTTCTCGATGACGGTGCTCAACGACGGCTACCTCGCCTGCAGCGGCCCGCTGGCCGGCGCCATCGGGGCCGGCGCGGTGCAGAACGTCTCGTTCGCCGGCTTCGGCAACTTCACGCTCGCCGGGCTGACCGGCGACACCTCGGGCGCCTTCAGCGCCGACCCCGGCGCCACCACGTTCGGCGAACTCGCGCTGGGCCATGCGGCGCCAGGCGCCTTCGTCATCGGCCTGCAGGGCGGCAGCACCTACAGCCTGTACCTGTTCAGCGGCAACAGTACGCTGTTCTTCGACACCTACGGCGTCATCGACGCGCTCGGCCATTCCGGCCCCGATCTCACGCATGCCTCACTGTTCCTGCCCGCCGTGGCCGCCGTGCCCGAGCCCGCCACCTACGCGCTGATGTTCGGCGGCCTGCTCGCCATCGCCGGTCTCGGCGCGCGGCGCGGGCACGCGCATTCTCTCTAGGCGCATGTCGCTGGCGCGGCCCTTGTGCAGCTCGACGCAGACGGCGTCGCCCGCGTCGTCGCGCCAGCACCAGCACTCAGGCTCATCGCCGAGCTTTTCGCCCAGGCTGCGCGTCAGCGCCACGATTCGCAGCAGCGTCATGCCGGGGCGCAGCCGCGCGTAGAGCATCACCGCGTTGTCGGTGCGGCCCAGCGCATGCCCAGCGGCGCGTCGCATCACGCGCAGCGCGCGGCTGAACTGCAGCAGCAGCCAGAACGCCACCACCGTCAGCGCCAGCACGAGGCCGGCGGCGCCGTAGCCGACGTATCCGGAGGCCATCGCAAGCGCTGCCAGCGTCCAGCCGAGAAGCGGATTCACGTCAGCTCACAGCCCGCGCACGATGTCGATCGCCTGCTCGATGCGTTCGACGGCGTGGATCGTCAGGCCCTCGATCGCCTTCCTCGGCGCATTCGCCTTCGGCACCACGGCCACGCTGAAGCCCAGTTTCGCCGCTTCGCGCAGGCGCTCCTGGCCGCGCGGCGCCGGCCGCACTTCGCCGGCCAGGCCCACTTCGCCGAAGGCGATGAAGCCGCGCGGCAGCGGCCGGCCGCGCAGCGAGCCCTGGATCGCCAGCAGCACCGCGAGGTCGGCCGCCGGCTCGCCGATGCGCACGCCGCCGACGGCGTTGACGAACACGTCCTGGTCCATGCAGGCGATGCCAGCGTGGCGGTGCAGCACGGCCAGCAGCATCGCCAGGCGGTCGCGGTCCAGGCCCACCGAGAGCCGGCGCGGGCTGGGGCCGCCATCGTCGACCAGCGCCTGGATCTCGACCAGCATCGGCCGCGTGCCTTCCAGCGTCACGAGCACGCACGAGCCCGGCACCGGCTCGCTGGTCTGCGTCGACAGGAAGATCGCGCTCGGGTTGCTGATGCCCTTCAGGCCGCGCTCGGTCATTGCGAAGACGCCGATCTCGTTGACGGCGCCGAAGCGGTTCTTGATCGCGCGCACGAGGCGGAAGCTCGAATGCGTGTCGCCCTCGAAGTACAGCACCGTGTCGACGATGTGCTCCAGCACGCGCGGCCCGGCGAGCGAGCCTTCCTTCGTCACATGGCCCACCAGCACCATCGAGCAGCCGCGCGTCTTCGCCACGCGCGTGAGCTGCGCCGCGCACTCTCGCACCTGCGCCACCGAACCCGGCGCCGACGTGAGCTGGTCCGAGTAGACCGTCTGTATCGAATCGATGACGCAGAACGCCGGCGCCTCGGCCTCCAGCGTGGCGACGATCTTCTCCAGATGAATCTCGGCCAGCACGCGCACGCCGGTGCCGGCCAGGCCGAGGCGCCGTGCGCGCAACGCCACCTGCGCGCCGCTTTCTTCGCCGGTGACGTAGAGCACCTTCATCTGCGACGCCAGGGCGTCCAGCGCCTGCAGCAGCAGCGTGCTCTTGCCGATGCCAGGGTCGCCGCCGATCAGCACCACGCCACCGGGCACGATGCCGCCGCCGAGCACGCGGTCGAGCTCTTCCTGGCCCGTGGGCCAGCGCTCGACGTCGCTGGCTGCGATCTCCGACAGCGTTGCCACCGGCTGGCTTTTCGCCAGCGCCTGGAAGCGGTTGTTCTTGGTATTGCCGCTCGCCTCGGCAATGCTTTCGTCGAGCGTGTTCCAGGCTTCGCAATGCGGGCATTTGCCCAGCCACTTCGGGCTGGTGCCGCCGCAGTCGCGGCAGATGTAGAGGGTCTTGGCCACGCGGCGATTGTCGCGACTTGTGCCGGCCGCTTCAGCCCTCGCCACGCACGCGGCCGCGGCCGGCCTTGACCTGCGAGCGCACCGCCTTGCCTTCGAGCCGGCGCTGCTTCGAGCCGAAGGTCGGTTTCGTCGGCCGCCGCACGCGCGGCGACAGCGCGGCCTCATCGACCATCTGCTGCAGGCGCGCCAGCGCCGCGGCCTGGTTCAGCGGCAAGCTGCGATGGTCTTGCGCCTTGATCACGATCACGCCTTCGGCGGTGATGCGCTGATCGGCCTGCGCCAGCAGTCGCTGCTTCACCGCGTCGGGCAGCGACGACGCGTTGACATCGAAGCGCAGATGCGCCGCATTCGAGACCTTGTTGACGTTCTGGCCGCCGGCGCCCTGGGCGCGGATGGCGCTGAACTGCACTTCGGCGGGGTCGACCGTGGGGGCCTTCAAAGGTCGACCACACGCACCGGCACGCGCGGCGCCAGCGCGCACATCAATTCGTAGCCTATGGTGCCGGCGGCATGCGCCACGTCGTCGATCGCCAGCAGCGCGCCGTGCGGGCCGTGGCCCCACAGCGTGACCTCGCTGCCGATGCCGGCGGCCGGCGCGGGCGTCAGGTCGACCGCCAGCATGTCCATCGAGACACGGCCGAGCGTGCCGCTGCGCACGCCGTCCACCAGCACCGGGGTGTCGGTGCCGGCGTGGCGCGGGTAGCCGTCGGCATATCCGCAGGCGACGATGCCGATGCGCATCGCCTCGCTCGCCGTGTAGGTGCTGCCGTAGCCCACCGTCTCGCCACGCTGCAGGGTCTGCGTGGCGATGATCTTCGAGCGCAGCGTCATCGCCGGCTGCAATTGCCAATGGCGGATGTCGTGCTGCGGGAAGTCGGGCGCGCTGCCGTAGCACAGGATGCCGGCGCGCACCCAGTCGCTGCGCAGGGCGTGGCGCAACGTGGCGGCGCTGTTCGACAGCGAACGTTCGCCGGGCAGGTCGGCGCAGGCTTGTTCGAACGCCGCGATCTGGGCGCTGACGCCACGGGCGCCATCCGCATCCGCAAAATGCGTCATCAGCGAGATCTCTTGCACCTGCGGCAGCGCATTCAGGCGCGTCCACGCCGAGCGGAACGCGGCGGGCCGAAAGCCGAGCCGGTTCATGCCGCTGTTCATCTTCAGGAAGACACGATGTGCGTGCTGCGTCTTGTGCGCGGCCAGCCAGTCGATCTGTTCGCTGCAATGCACGACATGCCACAGGTTCAGGCGCGAGCAGAGTTCGAGGTCGCGCGCTTCGAACGCGCCTTCGAGCAGCAGGATCGGGCCGCGCCAGTCGAGTGCACGCAGGCGTTCGGCTTCCGCCAGGTCGAGCAGCGCAAAGCCGTCGGCACTGCGCAGGCCGTCGAAGACGCGCTCGATGCCGTGGCCGTAGGCGTCGGCCTTCACCACTGCCCAGACGCGCGCATCGGGCGTTGCGGCGCGCGCGCGCGCGAGGTTGTGGGCCAGCGCGGCAGGGTGGATCAGCGCTTCGATCGGGCGGGGCATCGGGCGCCATTCTGCCAGCGGGTGGGGCGTCTGTTTTCACCATTCGGAACGGTCGGGCCCGCATGCTATAAACCGCCAGCCCCAAGACGAAAGAGAAGACGACGACTGGTGATGCAGGGCCAGCGTCCGCTGCGCGCGCGACACGCATGAAAAAAGGCTTCTGGATCATCATGTCGGCGCAGTTTTTCAGCTCGCTGGCTGATAACGCGCTGACGGTCGCCGCCATCGAGCTGTTGCGCAGCAACCATGCGCCGGCCTGGAACGTGCCGGCGTTGGCCGTGGTGTTCGCGCTCTTCTACGTCGTGCTGGCGCCTTTCCTGGGCGCCTTCGCCGATGCGATTCCCAAGGGTCGCGTGATGTTCATCGCCAACACCATCAAGGTTCTGGGCTGCCTGATGATGCTGTTCGGCGGCCATCCGCTGGTGGCGTATTCGATCGTCGGCCTTGGCGCCGCCGCGTATTCGCCAGCCAAGTACGGCATCCTCACCGAGCTGCTGCCGCCGTCGCAACTGGTGAAGGCCAACGGCTGGATCGAAGGGCTGACGATAGGCAGCATCATCCTGGGCACCGTGCTCGGCGGCCAGCTCGTCGGCCCGCGCATGTCGCCGTGGCTGCTCGGCATCGACATGCCGGTGATCGACATCGGCATCGAGACCGCGCCCGAAGCAGCGATCTGCGTGCTGCTGGCGATCTACATCGTGGCGGCGATCTTCAACCTCTACATCCCGCGCACCGACGCGCCGTTGCAGCCGCTGCAGAGCAGCCCGCTGGCGCTGGTGCGCGACTTCTCGCAATGCAACGCCCGGCTGTGGGCCGACAAGCTGGGCCAGATCTCGCTGGCGACGACGACGATGTTCTGGGGCGTGGGCGGCAACCTGCGCATCATCGTCTTCCCGTGGGCGGCGGTGGCGCTCGGTTATTCGACGACGCAGGCCTCGTCGCTCGCCGGCGTGGTGTCTATCGGTGTTGCCGTCGGCGCGGTGCTGGCGTCGCTGCGCATGCGGCTGGACCACGCCACGTCGGTGATTCCGCTCGGCGTGCTGATGGGACTGCTGCTGCTGGGCCTGAACGTGATCCACACGCTGTGGGTGGCGATTCCGTTCCTGCTGCTGCTGGGCGCGGCGGGCGGCTTCCTCGTCGTGCCGATGAATGCGCTGCTGCAGCACCGCGGCCACAACCTGATGGGTTCCGGGCGCTCGATCGCGGTGCAGAACTTCAACGAGCAGGCCTGCATCCTTGGCCTGGGCGCGTTCTACGCCGGCATGACCAAGTTCGGTCTCACGGCCTTTGCCGCCATCACCGTGTTCGGCCTCGTCGTCGCCGGCATCATGGAGATGATCCGGCGCTGGCACCGCAGCAACGTCGTGCATCACCGCGATGAGCTCGAACGTCTGCTGACGATCGCGCGCACGGACGGCCACTGATGGCCGCCGCGATGCCGCGCGCCGCGCTCGGCCCGGCGCTGGCGCTGATGCTCAACGCGTTCATCTGGGGTGTGTCGTGGGCGCCGCTTCGCTGGCTCGAGGCGCGCGGGCTGCATCCATTGTGGGCAACGACGCTGATCTACCTTGTCGCGGTGTTCGTCATCACGCTGTGGCAGCCGCGCGCGTGGCGCGATCTGTTCACGACGCCGGTGCTGTGGGTGCTGGTGTTGGCCGCGGGCACCACGAATGCGAGCTTCAACTGGGCCGTCACCGTGGGCGATGTGGTGCGCGTGGTGCTGCTGTTCTATCTGATGCCGCTGTGGGCTGTGCTGCTGGCGCGTCTGCTGCTCGATGAACGCCTGACGGTCGCCGCCGGCATGCGGGTGCTGATGGCGCTGGCCGGCGCCGCCGCCGTGCTGTGGCCGCCGGGTGGCGGCTGGCCGCTGCCGCATACGTTGGCCGAGGCGCTGGGCGTGGCAGGGGGCTTCAGCTTCGCGCTCAACAACGTGATGCTGCGGCGCGAAGCGCAACGGCCGGAATCGGCGCGCGCGCTGGCGATGTTTCTGGGCGGTGCGTTGGTGGCCGGTGTGCTGGCGCTGACGCTGGCCACCGCCGGCACGCTGCCGTGGCCGCCAGCGCCGGCCGTGCCCTGGGGTCTGGGCGCGCTGGTGATGTCCGCCGCCTTCCTGGTCGGCAATCTGGCGCTGCAATACGGCGCCGCGCGACTGCCCGCGAACGTGACCGCGGTGGTGATGATCACCGAAGTCTTGTTTGCGGCCGGCTCGGCAGTGTTGCTGGGTGCTGGCGTGCTGACGCCCCAACTGATGCTCGGCGGCGCCCTGATCGTCGGCGCGGCCTTGTTGAGCGGGCATGGTTGACATTCCGGTGCCCGACGAAGGCTGGCGCCGCGCAGCAGTGCCGCTCGCGTCTGCGCTGGGCGCTG
>Ga0164241_10000337_pt1 | contig 95301 bp, 79 predicted proteins | sample OricomyardsoilBY_FD_108780 | JGI IMG/M metagenome (GOLD analysis project Ga0164241, IMG submission 108780) | Backyard soil microbial communities from Emeryville, California, USA - Original compost - Back yard soil (BY) | ecosystem: Environmental > Terrestrial > Soil > Unclassified | place: USA... | reverse complement strand
CGCACACCACCACATCGAAGTTGAACCAGTCGTGGTGGCTGGTCTTGGCTTCCAGGAACTTTCGGTCCGACGAGGTGGCCACCGCGATGGGAAGTCCGCGACGCTTCAACTCGAGCACCAGCTCGGGCGCGCCGAGTTTTGGCTTCGACGAGCGAAAGAGCTCGAGCAGAACTGGCGCCTTCTTTTGGTTGTATTCGTCGATACTCATCGACGAGCCCACGCCTTCCAGCAGGATCTTCGCGGCGACTTGTGGCGCGCGACCCATCATCTTCTCCTTTAGGCGAAAGTCGAAGCGACTAGCCAAAGGTCCGAGCAGCCGTTGGGTGGCCTCGGTGTAGATAGCCTCGGTGTCGAGCAAGACACCGTCCATATCGAACAAAATGCCGTCAATGCCGGCGAGGATCGAATCAAGGTCGGCGCTCACGCCCGCGTCCTACGACGAGAGTCGAGCAAGACAAACAGCACTTACCCGACGCGGCGCGCCGTAGACGGCGGCGGAATCACGGTACACTTCACGATGGGCCGCGAGACGGGGCCGGGAGGTGGATCGCTCGGCGTTCGCTCCGGCCTCACCGAATCGCGCTCTTTGTACACGGCCGCCAAGACCGCATCGACGACGGTGCGGTTTCCTTCTCGAATCGCCGTGCGCAGTCGAGGCGCCCAAGTTCCGGACGGATCGAGCGTGCTCAGCACGAGCCGGGCCTCCCACATCGTGTCCTTCCGGACCGAGAGCGGGCCGAACGGCGAAGAAATCTTGTCAGCTTCGTCACCGGGCAGGCCCGGTAGGGTGTCGTCGCGCTCGGGGGTGTTCATGGAGCCTATCTGCTTGTTGTTGACGGCTCTGCGCGGCAATTCTGAAGTCCATTGAAGGCCTTAGGGGGACAACCTGGGGAAGGATCGTCAGAAATTGCGCTGACAGGAGAATTTGGCAAATCTTTGCGTTCAAGATTTCTCGGAAGTCCTTGCACGAGCCGGGGGCGCTTCGTACCTTTCCACACGAACCTTCCTGAGGAAATTGCGCTGTGCTGAGAGCCACCCCCGAATCGCCCCGAATGTTCGAGAGCGATTTTATCGATCTGTTTTCCCGTACGCACTGGTCAGTTGTTCCCATTATGTGGGTGCCAGTTAGCTTACTCATGCTCGGTTACGGAGCTTTCCGTACCCCGGCAGGAGCGCTTTTGACCTTGAGTTTGGCGGCGGCCGGCTTCATTTCGTGGACGCTCACCGAGTACTGGCTGCACCGTCTTTTTTTCCACTGGCAGCCGGCGGGAAAGATTGGCGAGCGCATGCACTTCTTGGTGCACGGCGTTCATCATCAGTGGCCGAAGGATAAGTACCGCCTGGTAATGCCGCCGGCGGTGAGCATTACGCTCTACTTCGTCTTTTTAGCCGTCTTCTACCCGCTCTTCGGTCCCGAACGGGTCTGGGGGTTTCACGCAGGTTTCGTGCTGGGCTACGTCTTCTATGACTGCTCGCACTATTGGCTTCACCACTACAATCCGAAGTCGAAGTACGGGCTGCGTTTGAAGAAGAATCACATGATTCACCACTTCGAAGATCACGACTCTCGTTTCTGTGTGTCCAACATGCTGTGGGACCGAGTCTTCGGCACGCTCGGCGACCGAAAGCTTTAAGGGATTAGCTCTCGCTGAGTTCGCGGCGCGCATCCTACCGCTAGGGCAATTCACTCCGGCAATTCACTGCGGGCAATTCACTGCGGGCAATTCACTGCGGGCAATTCACTGCGGCAATTCACTGCGGGCAATGCTCGCCGCGAGCGACCCTTCTTCTTTTTTGGGGGCGGGCGCTCGTGGCTTTCGCAGCGCCCGGTCCGGCGCAGGCTGCCATTTCGCGCTCCACGCTCGAGGCTCCTCGCCGTTTAGCGCCGCTCGGCCTGGGAGCGCGCGAAGTTTGCGATCCGGGCCAGAATGTCCGCGGCCATTGTCTCATCGCTCTTCCCCGATTGCTTTAGATAGCTTCGGGTAGCCACGAGCGAATGATCTCCCGACTCGACGACCATCAGCTCGGAAGGGAAAGGACGTGCCGTTAAGACCGACTCGAGTTCGCTCAGCTCACAGAGCGGATCGCGCGTGCCTTGCACGAAGAAGATCGGCGCGGGGCACTCGAGCAAGACCTGGTCTCGCAACTTGCCGTTCGTGCCGCGCAGGGGATAGCCGAAGCAAACGACGGCTCGACAGGGCTCGCTAGCCGCCACATGGCACGAGACTCGTCCACCCATGCTCTTGCCGATGAGAATAGCGCTGTCGCCAAGCTCCTCTCGGCCTGCTCGTAACGCGTCGCTGTGAGTCGCTATCAACGTAGGCAGCGGATCGGGTCGCGACGAACCTCGGCGGCGGTACAGGTAATCAAATGCTCGAACTGGAGCGAGCGTTTCGAGCCGTACCTTCCACTCTGTCATCCAAGCCGAGCTAGCGGGCGCGCCTGCACCCGGTGCGAACAAGAACCAGAAGGGAGAAGCGGCGTCGAGATCTGTGACTGCAGGCGACATGTAGGGGATTCTCACACTAAGGTATCAACACGTCTTCTTCCGTGGCACGCGCTGAACGGGGCTTCGTCCGAACGACCGAATCGAGCGCTGAAGAGCATTCGTTCCGAGGGAGGTTGAAGTCTAGGACACGTCTGAGACAATATTCAGTCCCCCTATGACGGATACCCTGGTTCCACCCGCGCAGTCAGACGACGACGATGATGTCGTCCTCGCGCTCGAGACGGCGCGCGCCGAAGAAGAGCGAGGACAGCCGGGGGAGGCCGCTCGATGGGTTCAGCGTGCCGCGGGTGCAGCGCGCAAGCAGGGGCGACCCAATCGGGCCGGCGAGCTATCGCGAGCTCAAGCGATGCTCTCAGAAGTGGCGTCGAAATTTCAGAAGGCAGTTCCGGGTGAGCAAGTGCTCGATTCAGATGACGATTTCTCTGAGCACACCATCGTTGACCGTTCTCCTGCCCTCATCGCGCAGGAGCGCGCCCCCGAGCCGCCTCAAACGCCAAGCCCCGCGCGCCCCTCTGCGCCGCCGCCGCCTCCGCGCGTGAATGAGGAGACACCAAAGCCGGTGCATGAATCAGCGCAACCTCAACTGCCGGTTCTGCCCGTGCATTCTGGGATTCGCGTCGCCGTTCGTAAGGTCGGCGGAGCGTTCGAAGCTCGCCCCCTTCGCGAGGGCGAAAAGGCGGGTCCTCGAGAAGACGAAGCGCTCATGGTGCCGCTAAGACCCGGCGCGCGCTTTCAGTGAGCCTTACGTTACCGTGAGTGCTTGAAGAGCGACTCACGCGCCTTCGAACTCGGTGGGTCCGCTGATATCCTTTGTAGCCAGCCGACGCGGGTCGAAGCTCGCGAGGAGTTCGTGGGCCGAAGCGAGACTGCCTGACAGCTCTTGCCCTGACAGCTTCGAAACCCAGGCCACGATCTGCCGAGGATCTGTGCCATGCTCGCGCAGATTGCTCAGGCTCCGAGCCTGGTCGCGCTTGGCGAGCCGGCGCCCTTCTTGGTCGACAACGAGGGGAACATGGAGGGTGCTGGGGTACGAAAACCCCAGACTATGCTGCAAGAGGCGTTGCCGAGCTGTGCTGGGCAAAAGGTCTCGCCCCCGCACGACTTCGGTGACCTGATCGAGTGCGTCGTCGCAAACGACCGCGAGTTGATAGGCGGGCGCGCTATTTTTCCGCAAGATCGGGAAGTCGCCGACTGCCTCGGCGACGTTCACGCGCTGAACGCCGAAGAGTTTGTCTTCGAATATTACCTCACCGTCATCCACCAAAAAGCGGAGTTGAGCGTCGAGGCCGGTCTTCTTTTTGGCGTCGGCTCGATCCCGGTATCGTCCGCGGCACTGGCCCTTGTACAGGATTTCGTCCTGTCCAGCTTGGGGGGCGCCGTGTTGCATGCGGGCGAGCTCGCCGCGCGTGCACACGCACGCATAGGCCAGGCCGCGAGCCTCGAGCGACTCAGCCTGAGCCACGAGCTCCTCCCTCCGACTCGATTCGAGAACGATGGGTCCGTCCCAATCGAGGCCCAGCCAAGTTAGATCGCGGACGGCTCCGTCTATGAACTGCGAGTGGGCGCGGTCCACGTCCAGATCATCAAAACGCAGGACGACGTTGCCCTGCTGGCTGCGTGCAGACCACCACGCGAGGCAAAAGGCGAAGGCGTGTCCGAGGTGGAGCTCCCCCGTGGGGCTCGGCGCGAGTCGGCCGACGACGCGGGGTTGGCTCTCGCGGCCAGGGATTGTTTCAGCTAGCGTCCGCGCCCTCACCTTGAGCCTTCTATGACGACGAGTAGCTCGAAGAAATCGGCCAGCCCCAAAACCAAAACCCAGTCCGGAAAAGCGCGGCAAAGCGCCCCTAAGTTCACGGCAAAAACGGCAGACAAGCATGAACTCTATCAGCTTTCTGTGCAGGCGCCGGAGCACGAACTCGGTTTTATCGAGCGGGCCTACAAGAAGCTGTACGGAAAAAAGCCCGAGAGTCTGCGCGAAGATTTTTGCGGCACTGCCCTCTTCTGCGCGACTTGGGTTCAGAGCCATCCGGACCGGGTAGCCACGGGCGTGGATATCTCGAAACCCACGTTGGCTTGGGGCAAGTCGCACAATATCGATCCACTGGGTGAGGCCGCGTCTCGGGTCACGCTTCTGTCCGAAGACGTTCGGCTGCGGCGAAAGACGCGCTTCGATGTCATCAATGCCATGAATTTCAGTTACAGCGTGTTTCGCACGCGCGATGAAATGCGGGGCTACTTCGAGTCGGTGCGGAGCGGTTTAGGCCCGAAGGGCATGTTCGTGCTCGACGCTTACGGCGGCTGGGATTCGCAGCAGCCCATGCAGGAGCCGCGCAAAGTGGCCGCAGGATTTACCTACGTTTGGGACCAGAACAAGTACTGCCCGATCTCGCACGAGATCCTCAACTACATCCATTTCGAATTCAAAGACGGCAGCAAGCTCGAGCGAGCTTTCACCTACGCTTGGCGTTATTGGACGTTGCCCGAGCTGCAAGAGCTCCTCAAAGAAGCCGGATTCAAGCACGTCGATGTGCACTGGGACGTTGCGCCCGACGACGAAGAGGAAAAATACAAAGTGCTAACACGGGCTGAGAATCAGCCCGGTTGGCTGGCCTACCTCGTGGCCTACTAAGACTCATTTTTCGAACGGCCGATCCACTGGGACTATTTGGCGCTGGGCGGGCACGAAACAACCAGCCCCCAGGTGCGGTGATCGGCCGTCCAGGCCAAAAGAAAGCCAGCTCCGCTCCCTTTGGCCGGGTTGGGCTCGGCTTGGAGGGCTGCTGCCGAAATGTCGTTGAAGGCGCGCGCGCGAACCAAGGTCTCTTCGTGACCAAGGCCATTGGGCTCCAGTTCGGCGATGTGGAGCTCCTGGGGGGCGCGTGGCACGCGACTGCTGGGTACGGCAAAGAGTAAGAAGCTCTTACCGCAGGCCCGGATAGGCTCAGATGGGGCGGGATCGATGCCGTTCTCGTAGGGTCGCCAGGTGGGCTCTTGTGCCAGGAGTCCGGTGGGTAGGAGCGTCAACTGAGCCAGCCCAAACTCGGAGGCGGAGCGCGGCATGGCGATGAAGATGGCGCCGCCGGTGCCTCGAAACTGGCTGGCTCGAACTTCCGTGAGGGGGCTCGAGCCTGGGCCCACCCAAACGACCTCGTCGGGTCCGAGTTCTGGGCCGTTCTTTCGGAGGCGAACGGTTCGAGCGTGCAGCGGCGACATACCCGAGCGACCTTCCAGCATAAGAGCCCGCGGAAAGGCTCCGTTCTCGACGACGCTCAGGCTCGTCACGTTGGAGCCGTCGGGGGAGATGCGCGTCGCCTTGTGCTTGTCGCTGTAGAGCATGGCCCGCAGGTGATCTCCTTCTTCGGCCAGGTAGAAGACCAGGTCCTGTTCGTGATGCAGAACTGAGACTCTTCCGCCCGAGCGTGCCGTCGTTAGGACTTCAGGTGCCCCGCCTGTTAGCGGCGCACGCTCAAGTTGGCCTTGACTGGAGACCCAATAGGCATGGCTGGGTGAAAGGGCTGGTCCTCTGCCATAACGAAAAAAGGCGTCGCGCGGCGCATCGATACCTGTGAGTTTTTTGTCTTTGAGGCGCGCTACGTACATCCCTCCGCTCTTGGTCACGAAGAAGATGCCGCTCGAATGCGCGGCCATCGGTGCTGCCGGGCCTGCGTCTTGAATCTCTCCGAGCTCAAAGCGGCTACCTCGGCTGGCTTCAGGTGCCGAGGGTGGGGCGGGCCGCTCGGGAACCTGGGTGGGCTCGACGGGCGTCTCGGTCAGAGGAGCCTTAGGCGTTTCGGGCGCGGCCGGGCCAGTTGGCGGGCCGAGCCCCGGACCGGACGATCCCGGTGGACCCGAGCCCGGGGTTGGCCGGTTTTCGCAGGCAACGAGCAGCAAGGAGAGCCAAAACCCGGCGCGAAAGAGCCAAGTGCGTCGAGGGGTTTCGAGCATCCGCGAAGCGTACAACACTCGCGTCCGTCGCGATGGTTCGGTTGTTTCGCTCTTTGATTTCCTGGTCCTCCTCTTTGGCGTTGGTCTCCCCGCTGGCCTGTGCGCCTGGGCCTCAGTCGCCGCCGGTAACGGCCCCCGCACCCAGTGCGTCGTCGCCTGAAGAGCCCGCCCCACCCAGCTCACGCTCCGAGCCTGCGCCCCAAGAAGCATCGCGAAGCGAGGTGGAAGAATCGGGTGAAGGGCCCGAGCCGGCGGAGGTAGCCCCGATGGAGCCACAGCCGAGTGAGAGCGCGGCCTCCGAGGTGCCCTCATGGCTCGAGGATGGACGCGCACCCGAGCCATCGCGAGCCTTGCCGGCGCTCAGCATGCGACACATCGGCATGCACATCGGCGGCGAAGCCAACACCGATGAGGCCAAGAAGCCGTGGCTGTTGGCTATTGAACGACAGGAGCTGGCTCTCTTAAAATGCTATCGATTGGTTAGTAGCCCGCTCGCTGGCGGCACCGTCGGAGTTGATCTGTACGTAACGGCTCAAGGGGGTAACCCCGAAGTGCGCAAGACGCGGCAGCGCCTAGGCGGAGACGAGTTTGACGTCTGCATTCGCTCCGCATTTCAGCGAACCAAGTTTCCTGCGCCCAAAAAACCGACCGTGCTGAGCTACTCACTCCGCTACGACGTACGAGGCTCCTAAACGCCGCAAATAAAGCGCCTTCGGGCCGCCCCTCTCGGCCGCAGCTCGCCTTCAGAAAGCGCCTCGCGCTCGGGCTTGAACCGAGGTCAGGTTTCTTCGGGAGTGGGTAACGCGCCGGGCAGCCTCAGATCAGCCAGCACATGAAGGCGTTGCCGAATGTCCTGAAACAGCCCTCGATAGGCGCCTCGATAGAGGTGCTCATAAACGTCGCGGGCGGGGCTCGGTTCGAAGCGCTGATCGAACCTGGTCATGGCATCCTGAGCCTGTTCGAGGTCTGCAAAGATGCCATGAGCCACGCTGCCCAAGACAGCGGCCCCGAGGGCGGATGCGTCGGCTTTTTCGGAGCGGAGCACGGGGCGATTCAGAACATCAGCCAGGATTTGGCACCAAACCTCGCTCCGCGAGCCGCCCCCGATCACGCGCACTTCGCGTTCCAGGCGACCCAGCGTGCCTTCCATGCCTTCCAATTGGAAGCGCAGCTCGCACGAGATCCCCTCCAAGATAGCGCGATAGACGTGCTCGGGCCGATGCCCCGGATGCAGCCCCAGCAGCGCACCTCGCGCGCGGTCATCCCAAAAGGGGCTCGTGACCCCGGCCCAATAGGGTAACGCTAGGAGGCCATCGCTACCCGGCGCGATGGAGCGACTGGCTTCTTCGAGTTCTTCTTGAGTCAGGCGTCGGTCGGATTTTCCGAGTTGGTTCTCGATCCACCAAAAGATGGTTTGCATGCCGCCGCGTAGAGAGGTCTCTAGGCAGTATGTTCCGGGAATGGCCGAAAATAGTGTGCGATAGGCGTGGCCGATTTGGTAGCTCTTCGAGAGCACGCCCGCTGTCACTTGGGTGCCAAGGTCCATGAAACACTGCTGAGTTCTACGCACTCCGGCCCCGAGCCCGGCGAGCTGGGCATCCCCGGCTCCGGCGTAGAGCAGTACATGCGGCGAAAGACCGAGTTCGTGAGCCCGAGCTTCCTCCAGAGGTCCTATCAAATAGCCAGGCTCGACCAGTTCGGGCAGTTGGTGGGGTTCGAAACCGACTAGGCCGAGGAGCGTCATCGACCATTTCTTGGCGCGCATGTCGACCAAGCCCCAAGCGTCTGCTGAGGCGAACGAAGTGACGGCGCGGCCCGTCAAACGCTGGCTCAAGAAAGAATGGATATCATGGGCCACAGCCACGTCGCGTAACTCGGGGCGATGACGGTTCAGATACATGAGCTTGTAGAGAGAAGGACTCGTACAAGGCGGCTTTCCAGAGAGACCATGGATGCGGACCCCGCCCACGCGAAGCTCAGCATCCTTAACTTCGGCTTCTGAACGCGAATCGAGCCACAGAATCGCCGGTGAGAGAGGAACTCCCAGCCTATCAGTGAGGACGATCGTTTCTCGCTGGTGCGAGATAGCGACGACATGAACACTCTCGACCTCCTCAGCAGAGAGTTGTCCGAGGGCTTGCCTTACGGCAAGGACGAGCGCCGTCCACCAGCTCTCTGCGTCTTGCTCGTAGTGAAGTGGAGCGGGTTGATCGATGCTGAGGCCGTGCCGGCCCGTCGCGCGTGCATGACCCGTATCGTCGTAGACGATGACGCGGATCGAGCTCGTGCTGGCGTCGATAGCTAGGAAAAGAGGGGAGGTCAGGGAGCCCTGAGTAGACGACAACCGGTGGACGGTACGCAAGCTCATGGTAGAGAGCGCGCCTTGTCGAATCTGAATTATCTTACTCCAGCCGGCGCAGCCAAGCTGCAGTCCGAGCTACAACAGCTCGTGGCGGTGGAGCGGCCTAAGGTGGTCGTGGAGGTGCGGGACGCGGCCGCCCAAGGCGATCGCTCTGAGAATGCCGAGTATATCTACGGCAAGAAGCGCCTGCGCGAAATCGACCGTCGTATTCGATTTTTGGAGAAGCGCCTCGAAAACGCCAGCATCGTTGTGCCGGGCGAGAACGCTGCCGCGGAAGTCCGCTTCGGGGCCACGGTTGAAATCGAGGACGAAGAGGGCGAAAAGAAGAGCTATACGCTGGTTGGCCCCGATGAAGCTGCGCCCTCGGCCGGGTCGGTGAGTTACCAATCACCGCTCGGTAAGGCGCTCTTACGTCGCAAAGTGGGCGACGTCGTGACTGTGGTTCGTCCGGCGGGACCCATGGAATACGAGATCCTATCGATTCGTTATTGAGAGAACATACGCTCGAGCCAAGCCTGGCGCGCTATGCCGACGCCAATCGACCAACCCAGGGTGAAGCGAGCGTTAATGTCGCTGGGCACAATGCCGCCGTCGGTCTCGATAAAATCGAGCCCAAAAGGCCCGAAGTAGCCGAGCTCCCCGAGTCCTTCGGCAACGAGATGGCCGAGGGCTTCGAGTGTCGGCGGGTAGGATTCGGCCCTTTCGATGCGCACCACGGAGCCATGGGCGTTCGTTTCCACGGCGCATGCGGAGCCGAGTTCTAGGCTAACGCTCGTAGTTCCTCCGAATGAACGGGGGCCACCCCAGACGACCCCGTGAATAGACCATTCGCGTTGAACGTTCTGTTCGGATTCGACCAAGAGCCCGCCTTGCGCCAGGCCTTCCGCAAGGAAGCGTTCATCTAGCGCTTCGAGTGTGCGACTGATGCGCCGCTGCGCTCGCCCCGCGAAAGAGAGCCGACGCTTGGCGCGCAGCTTCTCGCCGGGGGCGAGCTGCCCGAGCAGGGCGTCGAGCTCGGTGCGAGTTCGCACGAAAGCTCGCCTGGGCGGCCCCGGCAGGTGAAAACGAACCAAGTTCTCCTTGCTGTTGGCCTGACTCAACACGCTCGGAGGGGGCGCTGGAGGAAACTCATATCCGCGAGCCCGGGCGGCCTCTTGGGTGAGGGGAGTGGGGGACCATAGGAGCGCTCTGGAGCTGCGCGTGGCTTGGGGAAGATCAAAGACGAAGGACGCTGAGTCCTTCTCCGTCAACCAGCGGAAGCGAGGTAGGTGCTCTTGCATGGCTCCCAGCACGGCGCTGCGCGCCTGATAGCCGGACGGTCTCGCTAGTTCGAGCTCCGCGTCTGGATTCAAGATCCAATGCAAGACGGATCATCTCCGGGCGCCGCGGGCGATACTCTCGGCCCGTCGCTGAAACCATCGGGCTCCCAAGCTTCTAACTTTTCGAGGAAAGGGCGAGGCATCTCCGCCTTCTCGCGCAGGTCCCAGCGCAGCTTCTTGCCGCGCAAAAGCACGGGCGAGATGGGAGGTGGGAGCTCCTCGAGCCAAGTGTCAAAATCGACCCCACCCGTATAGTGGCGGAACCAGCGTGTGGCGAAGCGCACATGCGCTACCTCTTCGCGACCGACCTGATCTTGAATCTCGGCGCCACGTTCGTCGCCCACGGCGCGAAACCACGCGGCGAAGCGTTCGGTATGTTCAAGGTTCGCCCCTTCGAGCCCCATACCAATGAAGGCCAGGAACGAGACGATGCTCGGGCACGTCGTGGCGCGTTCCCAAAACCAATCGCGAACCGGAAAATCTCCGACTCGATAGCCCAGCCGTTCAAGGTGCTCTTCATAGAGGCCCATATGCCGGATCTCGTCGCGACAAACGCGCATCAGGCCACGCCGAAATTCGGCGGGAGCTTCCGGGAATCGGAGCAGCGCCCAGCACATGAGTTCGGCAGCCTGGAGCTCATGGTGCCAAAACTTGTGCACGACCTCGGCACGCCTTTTCGGCTGGAGTAGCGCGCCCTGTTTCATGCTGCGTGGCTTGTCGGTTGTGACCTGGAGTTCGGGAGGACGATGGGGGCGGACATCCACAGGCCAAGGGAGCTCACCCAGCTCGAGCGAAAGGCTGGGCGGGATCCTCTTCTCGTTGAGGTTCCGAGTGAGGACGTAGTGAACAGCAAAGTCGCTCAACGTTCCCACGGACGGCTGACTCAGCTCCTGGCTTGCGGACAAGGAGAGAATTTCGGCGTTTGGGGTGGGGCTCGGCTTCATGGCTCGGTTGGTTTGGCGGGGGTCCTCGAGTTATCGTCCTAGGGATGCCCGTTTCGGTCTGTTTCGTGTGCCTTGGCAACATCTGTCGCTCGCCGACTGCGGAAGGCGTTTTCTCGCATCTGGTTCGCGAGGCGGGCCTATCGGAGCGAATCAGCGTGGAGAGCGCGGGCACCTCGGCCTACCACATCGGCGAGCTCCCCGACCCTCGTTCGCGAGAGTACGCGCAGCGCCGCGGCTATCGCCTCGAGTCTAGAGCGCGCCAGTTCGTGGCCGAAGATCTTTTGCGTTTTGACTACGTACTCGCCATGGACGCCACCAACTTGAAAGTAATCCGGGCTCTATTCATTCCTGGGCTGGAGGTGCGAGGCCATTTGAGTCTGTTCCGTGACTTTGACTCGGAGGCTGGTGCCGGGGCTAGCGTCCCTGATCCATATTATGGTGGTGTGACGGGATTTCAGGAGGTCTTAGACCAATGCGAACGAGCTAGTCGCGGCCTGCTCGACGTCATCCGAGCTGAAAAAAAGACCATAGCTGATCGATAATTTGCCCAAAGAAACAATTGAGAAATATTTCGCGAGTCGGCCAAAGCGGCGGCACAATCCTTAAAACATAACTAATAATAGCTAGTTACGGAATGAGGCCCGGTAGCGCGCATTCGCTTTCGCACGCAGAGCGACCGGGGCCCTCGTCGTAAATCCTCAAAAACTCAATGTTTCTCTAGTTTCCCGCGAAACTTGTTTCGCTCGGCCCGGCGCCCAACTCGGCGAAAAGTCTAAGAAACAATGCTCCGGTTATCTGCATGAAGGCGCTCCGGACAGTGCTCTCCCCCGCCTGTCTCACGAGCCCGCTACCCCTGAACCGGAGAAAGTTTCATAGCATGATGTTGATTCGACGAACTCCCATCCTAACCGGCCTGGCAGTGCTGCTCGTCGGCGGCCTCGCAAGCGCTCAAGAGGTCAAGGCCGAAGCCACCGCCGAGGTTGCTGCGCCCGAAGAGACGACCTCAACTGTCGCAGCCCCTGAACCCGCGGCCGAGCCCGCCGCGGTCGAACCCGCGCCCGTCGGCGAAACGGTCGTCGTGGACGCCGTCGTCGTGGAAGACGAAGCGGCCGAGGACGCCACTTCGGGCCTCAGCTATACCTTGTTTGGCGATGCTTATGCGACGTTCAGCACCGCCCAGCCGGGCAGTGGAGCGCAGTACCACCGCGCTTACACAGCCAACCAGGGCCTCAACCAGGACGGCTTCAGTCTGGCCTGGGTTGGTCTCGACCTCGCGTATGACGGCGGCAAAATCGGCGTGACGACCAGCATCCGTGCCGGCTCCGCCGTAAATAGCTACTTCGTTGATTCGCGCATGTTCGGGCCTGTCTCGATCACGCAGGGCTTCGTAACCTGGAAGCCGATCGACGCACTCGCCATTGACGTCGGTATGTTTGGCACCATCTTTGGCGCTGAAGTGGCCGAGAACTGGTACAACTTCAACTACACGCGTGGCGCTGTCTATTACGGATATCAGCCGTTCTGGCACACCGGTGCACGCGTCTCGTACGCGCTGACCGACAAGCTGACCCTCAAGGGTTTCTTGGCAGACGACGCCAACCAGATTTCGCTTCTCACGGCGGGTGGCGCTAACAGCACCATGCAGGCAGCGGCCCAGCTCGCCTACTCCGATGGCGGCTTTACGGGCGCCGTTGGTACGATGCAAACCTTGGGCGAGGGTGCACTCTCCGGCTTTGACCGCTTCGTTGACCTTGTTTTGGGCTACTCCACAGACAAGTTCGGCGTCCTCTTCAACGGCGACTTCAACGTCAACGATACGGCCAACTCTTCGTACCTCGCGCTCAGCGCCGCGGCTCGCTACTACTTCGTGCCTGCCTTCGGCGTTGCACTTCGCGGTGAGTTCATCAAGCCCAACATGGATGTCTCGAACAACGAGATCGTCACGGCTACTCTGACGCTCGACTTCAAGCCCGTCGCGGGCGCGGACAACCTCCTGATTCGTTGGGATAACCGCGTAGAGTCGATGTCGGCGGGTGGTGTACCGATGGGGCAGAATCCTCTGTTCGATCGAGACGGCGCACCGACCGACGCGTGGTTCGAGTCCACCATCGGTCTCGTGGCCTACACGAGCGGCATGCTCTAATAGGTAACTCACTAGACCGGAGGCCCACGAACCGAAAATCGCGAGGCCAAGAGAAGAGCCGACGCCCCCGAGGGGGCCTCGGCTCTTGCTCTTTTTGGCTCTAGAACGCCTCCGTCTTCAAGTCGAAAGGGTCGCGTGCCCGGGGCCCTGCCTGAGCCAGGCGCTCCAGGCCCTATTCTAGGCTAGCTGAAGAACTTCGAAGCGGATCAAGAACAACTCCCCGGCGCGGCGCCGTGCCGAGTACCTCGCCTAGCTCCTCGCGCAACAGGTCGACCAAGGCCTCGGTGACGTTGCGTCGCAAATCGAGACGCCCGGTGATGAGGCCTAGCTCGCGGAGTGGGGTCGGGCCGCTGAGGGGCCGTAGCTGCGCTTCCTTCCGCGCGGCATCGAGTCCACGGGCTACCAGCGCGGGCAATACCGTTGCGCCAAGACCGGTATTGACCAGTTCTATCAGCGTCTTGAAGTTGCCGCTCTCGAAATGCACTCGCCCCTTCTTTTGGTCAGCACCCCCTTTACAGTAGCTGAGCACTTGGGTGCGAAAGCAATGTCCTTCGGGCATCACAAAGAGCTCGCGTTTGGCGAGCTCCGCCTGCTGGATTTTGGCCTTTTTTAGCAGAGGGTCTCCGGGCGGCAGATAGGCGAACATACCTTCGAGTCCGAGGCTCAGTTCGGTGACTCCCGGACTCTCCAGTGGAATGGCGGCGATGCCTGCCTCGAGAGTATCGAGGCGAATGCGCTCAATCATCTCTTCGGTCTTCAGCTCCTCCAGCGAGAGTTGCACTTTGGGAAATTGCTCGAGGAAGCGAGGTAAGAATAGCGGAATGACAGAAGACGAGAGGGATGGAATCACTCCCAGCCGAAATGCTCCGCTCGGTTCGCTCTCTTCCGCCACGATTCGTCCGAGCCGTTCCGTCTCGCGCAAGATGGTGCGCATCTGATCGAGCACACGACTGCCTTCGGGGGTAGGCAGCACGGGTTGTCGGCTGCGATCGAACAGGACCTTGCCGAGCAACTCCTCGAGCTTGTGGAGCTGCATACTCAGGCCCGACTGAGAGACGTTGCTGCGCGCAGCCGCGGTTCGGAAATTTTGCGTCTCGAGCACGGCCAGCGCGTAACGCATTTGCTGCAAGGTGACTTGGCTGAGGTCCACACCCTCAACATGGGGGTTCTGTCGGATTTCGACAAGTCGGGCGGCGGTCGGCGCAGGAGACGCACGAATTTGCAGCTATTTCTGAGTGCAGCTATTCAATAAAAGTGAACGAGGGTTCAAAACGTTCTATTGGAATTATTGAGCCAGCCTGAGCATGATGCAGAAGACCGAGGACGGAACTTCCCTGAAAAACGGAGAGGGGGCCTCGGGAAAGGAAGATTCAAAACATGTCGATTATCAACAGCGATGTTAAGCCCTTCAAGGCAACCGCATTTCACAATGGCAAGTTCGTTGACGTCTCGAATGAGACGATCAAGGGCAAGTGGTCGGTGTTCGTTTTCTACCCCGCGGACTTCACCTTCGTCTGTCCGACCGAACTCGAAGACCTAGCCAACTCCTATGGCGAGTTCCAAAAGCTCGGCGTTGAAGTATTTGGTATCTCGACCGATACGCATTTTGCTCACAAGGCTTGGCACGACACTTCAGAGGCCATCAAAAAGGTCAAGTACCCGCTGGTCGGCGACCCGACGGCGACCTTGGCCCGCAACTTTGATGTTTTGATCGAAGAGGAAGGCCTAGCTCTGCGCGGCACCTTCGTGATCAACCCCGAGGGTAAGATCAAGCTTTGCGAAGTTCACGACAACGGCATCGGTCGCGATGCGAGCGAGCTCCTGCGTAAGGTAAAGGCAGCTCAATATGTGGCCTCGCACCCTGGCGAGGTTTGCCCCGCGAAGTGGACGGAAGGTGCGGCAACGCTCAAGCCCTCCCTCGATTTGGTTGGCAAGATCTAGTTCGATGATTACGGATTCGAGAGGCGTTTCGCCTCTCGAATCCGCTCCGCTCCGGAAAGAAGAAGGAAGTCATGCTCGACGAACAACTCCGCTCTCAGCTAGCCGCTTACTTGGTCCACTTGAAGGGTCCGATTGAGCTCCGCGCAGCGCTCGACGATTCGAACGCTTCTCGTGAGATCGCTGCTCTGTTGGAAGAGATTCGGTCGTTGTCTTCGTTGGTCTCGATCGCGACAGAACTGCCGCCAGGGGTGCGAGTGCCTTCGTTTTCCATCGCGCGGCCGGGCCAAGACGCTCGAGTTCGCTTCGCGGGTATGCCGCTTGGTCATGAGTTTACCTCACTCGTGCTAGCGCTGCTGCATGTGAGCGGCCATCCGCCGAAGGTGAGTGAACAGGCCCTCGACCAGGTGCGCGAGCTGAAGGGCTCATTCAAGTTCGAGACTTACTTTTCAGTGAGTTGCCAGAACTGTCCGGACGTGGTGCAGGCGCTGAACATCATGGCGGCGCTGAACCCCAATGTTGAACACGTCGCCATCGACGGTGCGCTGTTTCAAGCTGAGGTAGACGAGCGCCAGATCTTGGCCGTGCCGAGCCTCTATCTGAACGGCGAGAAATTTGCTCAGGGGCGTATGGAGCTCGAAGAGATCTTGAACAAGATCGACAAGGGCGGACAGGAGCGCAAAGCTCAAGAACTCTCCAAGAAGGGCGTGTTCGACGTTTTGATCGTCGGCGGCGGCCCAGCGGGAGCAGCCGCGTCTATCTACGCAGCGCGCAAAGGCATCGCGACAGGTATCGTTGCTGAGCGCTTCGGAGGGCAGGTGCTCGACACCTTGGCCATCGAGAATTTCATCTCCGTCGAGCATACGGAAGGTCCGCAGTTTGCTTCAGCGCTCGAACAGCACGTTCTTTCGTATCCTGTCGACCTGATGAAGAATCAGCGCGTAAAGGCGGTTCGGCCTGGCCCGCTGGTTACGGTCGAGCTTGAGAGCGGAGCGACCCTTCGCACTCGGACCCTAATCGTCGCGACGGGAGCGCGCTGGCGCGACATGAACGTCCCCGGAGAGACGGAATATCGCACGCGGGGTGTGACCTATTGCCCTCATTGCGACGGCCCGTTGTTCAAAGGCAAGCGCGTGGCCGTCATCGGCGGTGGGAACTCAGGCGTCGAAGCGGCGCTCGATTTGGCCGGAGTCGTGGCGCACGTCACGGTGCTCGAATTTGCCGATCAATTGAAGGCCGACGCGGTGCTTGAGAAAAAGCTACGCAGTTTGCCTAATGTAGACATCATCACCGAAGCCAAGACGACTGAGGTACGAGGCGATAACCGTAAGGTCGTCGGCCTGAGCTATGAAGACCGCAAGACCGGAGCGCAGAAGAGCCTCGATGTGGAGGGCGTATTCGTGCAAATTGGCCTCTTGCCCAACACAGATTTTCTGAAGGGCGTAGTCGAGCTCACTAAGTTCGGCGAAATTGTTGTGGACGCGAAAGGGCGTACTTCGGTGCCGAATATCTTTGCCGCGGGCGATGCAACTACCGTCCCTTACAAGCAAATTATCATTGCTACAGGTGACGGCTCTAAGGCAGCGTTAGGCGCTTTCGAGCACCTCATGCACAGCGATCCCGTGGCGGTCTAATCGTCACGGCAATCGCGTACAGGCTCAGTTCAGGGTCGACTCACCCTGTCGCAGGGGAAACCCCGACACTTCGGCGTCAAACGTTTCCCCGGTGCCCTCGACCACCATGCGATACTCGCCTTTCATGAAACCGAAGGGCGTAGGCAGGGGACAACCTGAGGTATACTCGAAAGACTGCCCGGGTTTGAGCACGGGTTGTTCACCGATCACCCCGGGCCCGCGTACGTGTTCGACGTTGCCGTTAGCGTCGGTGATTTCCCAGTGGCGATGCAGGAGCTGAACGGTCTCCGCGCCTTCGTTCGTGAGTTCGATGGTGTAGATATAAAACCACAACGGCTGAGCCAGGTTCGAGTGCTCCGGTGAGAATCGGGCTTTGACCTTGACGCGGACGCTGCGCGTGGTGGCTTCGGATCGAGTGACACTCATGGGGACTCGCCGTTCATAGCGGTGGGGGAAGCCGCTCGCAAAACGCTTTCAGCTCGTGGCCGAGCAATGCCTTCCGGAAGCCTGGCAATGCTTCATAGAGACTAAGCGCCGCCGTGGGCGCCTGGCGCTGTGCGGGGGATAGCCCCAAAAGGGCCGCCTTGAGGTCGCCCAGGAGCCGACTGGGCAGCACGAAATCGGGCGCGACACCGACCTTCTCCGAGATCGTCGCCCGAAGGCCTAGGAGCCAAGCTTCGATCCGGAATTGCTCGAAGGTGGCATAGGGCGGTGGGTCGATGGGGACGAAGCTCGAAGAGGCAGCGCTCCGGGCAGCCTCAGCCAAGCCGTCAAGAATGCGCTTGTGGTGCCTCTGCCCAAAACCACGCGGGACACCCTTGAGCTGCATCAAGACGTCTTTGTTGGTGGGCATGCGGCTCGCCAAACTGAACAGGACCTTGGGCTCGGGTGCATCGAGTTGGTCATCTCGTGGCAGGTGATTGAACCATTCGATCAAGAAACGAAGTCCGGCCTGCTCGGCGACGCCGAGTTGCCAGGCGTTACGGAACGACTCAAGTTCGAGCGGTTGCCTTCGGCTCGGGCCTGGCTCGAGGACCTCGCGTGAGGCCTGGAAGATGAGCTCAAATCGGGCGGGTGACAGCGCCTCGGCACGAGCTTTTAACGCTTCTACTAGTGAGGGCAGTCCCGCTACATCCTTGGCGGCGTAGGTGAGCTGTTCAGGAGAGAGCGGGCGCCGCGTCCAATCATCGGCCTGGTGGGCTTTGGCTTCGCGACTGCCAATCAGAAGGTAACTGAGGTAGGCCAGCGAAACGTTGGCCTCGGCGGTGACGAGAGCATAGCCGATCTGGGTGTCGAAGATGCGAGGTAGTTCGGTGAGTCCGAGGGCACGCAGGATGAGCGGAACATCTTGGGTTCCGGCATGAAGCACCCATGTAGCCTTTCGGAAGGCATCAGCGAGCGGCTTTAGGTTCGAGAGCTTGATCGCGTCGACCAGGAATATTTGCTTTCCCGTGCCGACTTGCAGCAGACAAAGGCGCGTATGCTCCCGTGTAGACTCGAACTCGGTGTCGATGAAGAGTTCGCTCGCCGAGTTGAGCTCGGGGAGGATGGCGTCGAGCGCGGCTGGCTCTGTGATGTAGCGGTATTCCATCAGAAGGTGTCTTTGTGCCTCTTTGCTGGGGCCTGAGCTAGAGGATGGGGCCGGCCCGGTAGTGCCGGGCCTCAGGATCTTGCTGGAGCTTCGCTTCAACGCTCCGGACGAAGGCATGCACTTGTTCGCTGGCCGCGCCCACGAACGCGACTGGGCTTTGAAGCAGCGCCTGGAGCTCAGCGAGGTCAAGCGGGATTCTAGAATCCGCGGCAAGACGGTCGAGTAGATCGTTTTCTACTCGACCTTGCTCTCGCATTTCGAGCGCCACTTTCACGGCGTGCTCCTTAATGGCCTCGTGAGCGCTTTCGCGCCCTACGCCGCGCTGCACAGATGCCATGAGCACTTTGGTGGTGGCGAGGAAGGGCAGGTAGCGATCCAGTTCGCGCGCGATGACTTGGGGGTAGTAACCGAGCTCTGCGAGCACACTGAGGAAGGTCTCGAAGAGGCCGTCGAGTGCAAAGAAAGCGTCGGGCAACATCACGCGTCGAACCACGGAGCAGCTCACGTCACCTTCGTTCCACTGGTCACCGGCGAGGTGGGTAGCCATTGCCAAATGGCCGCTCAAGATTGCCAAAAAGCCTCCAACGCGTTCACACGAGCGAGAGTTCATCTTATGCGGCATCGCGCTCGAACCGACCTGACCGGGCTGAAAGCCCTCGGTGCCGAGTTCGGCCCCCGCCATGAGACGAAGTGTCTTGGCGAAGTTAGCAGGCCCGGACGCAACCTGGACGAGGCAAGAAACTACGTCGAGATCGAGCGAGCGCGGGTAGACCTGACCCACGTTGTCGAGGACCTGATGGAAGCCAAGGTGTGCGGCAACCTTGGACTCCAGCGCGGCGAGCTTGGACGCCTCGCCGCCAAAGAGGTCGAGCATATCTTGCTGTGTTCCCACTGGGCCTTTGATGCCTCGCAGAGCGTAGCGGGTGAGCAAGTCTTCGATGCGACCGAGGGCGAGCAAGAGCTCCTGTCCGCTATTGGCTACACGCTTACCGACCGTCGTGGCCTGGGCGGGCACATTGTGACTGCGGCCAGAGACGACCAAGAGCCGATGGTTCTCGGCGATCTCTGCCAGGCGCGCCAAGGCGGAAAGAGCCTTCGAGCGTATGAGTTCAAGGGCGAGCCGAACCTGCATTTGTTCGACGTTTTCCGTCAAATCGCGGCTGGTCATGCCCTTGTGAATTTGCTCATACCCAGCTAATGCACAGAACTCCTCGATGCGGGCCTTGACGTCATGCCGTGTGACCTTCTCGCGCGCCTCGATGCTCGCGAGATTCACGTTATCGACGACCCTTTCATAGGCCTCGACCGCACCTTGCGGCACAGACAAGCCGAGCTCGGCTTGAGCCTTCAGGACGGCGATCCAAAGTTGGCGTTCGAGCACCACCTTTTGCTCAGGGGACCAGATCGCGGCCATTTCTTGGCTCGCGTAGCGCTGGGCGAGAACGTTGGGCACAAAAGGACGAGTCACGGCGGCGACATACCAGAATCCCCCCCGGGCGCTATGCTGGGTCCGTGAAACCGGCTGACCACCCAGAGTTTTTCCGCTTTCCCGCACCCGAAGGCAGGAGCCGCGAGAGCTCGATTCGGCTCGACGGCAGTGGTGAATTTTGGCACGACGGGGAACGCGTTCTTCGCCGGGAAATGCGAGACGCATTTGCGCGATGGCTAGGTCGCCATCCAGAGGACGGGCGCTTCATTCTCGTCAATGGTTATGACTGGACCTACCTGACGGTAGAGGACGTCCCGTACTTTGTGCGCTCGGTTCGGCGCGGTTTGGGGGGGCCCGAGCTCGTCCTGTCGGATGGCAGCGTTGAACCCTTGATGGCTGGGGCGCTTGAGGTCGACGAAACGGAGGCGCTTTACGCTCGGGTCAAAGGTTCTAGCGAAGAGGCTAAGTTCACTCCCGCGGCGCAGCGGGAACTCGAGCCGTTCGTGGTTGAACGAGCGGGCGTTGTTCAAGTTCTCGGCCAAGGAGGACCGGTGTTGCTCAGACCTCGAAGGCCGGCTTAGGCCTGCGTCAGAGCAGCGTTGAGCAGCGTTGTGTCGGCCGTTCGCGCGTTGAACGGCGGCTAGGGGGAGCTGGCTTTGATCCAAAAACTAACCCGTGCCCCACCTTCTGGACGATTCTGCGCCTGGGCATCGCCGCCGTGAGCGCGGGCGATGCGCCGCACCAAAGAAAGGCCGAGACCGAGTGAGGCCAGTCCGGAAGCCACGGGCGAAGCATCTCGTCCCACGAAAGGGTCGAAGATCGTGCTTTGTTCGGCGGGGGAGATGCCCGGTCCCTGATCGTCAACCTGGAACAGGATCTTGTTCGGCTCGCTTGAGATGATGAGTTTTGTTGCCCCTTGCCCATGAATTGCAGCGTTTTGAAGGAGATTCGTCAAGGCTCGACCCAGTAGGGTCGCGTCGCCCAAGAGGCGCAAATCAGGCTCGCATTGCAGGAGGCCGAGCGAAAGCCCCTGACGCTCGAGGGCTGTCTTGCCTAGGTCGAAGGCGCTCAACACTTTCGCCTGAGAAGCATAAAACTCGAGCCGAGAGTGCGCGAGGAGCTGGCCCACGAGGTCGTCGATCTCGTGGACTTCTCGAGCTAGCTCACTCGTGAGTTTTGAGTTAGCCCCGCTCTCTTCGAGCAGCTCGGCCACGACGCGGAGACGGGTCAGCGGTGTGCGCACCTCATGAGAGACGGCCGCCAGGAGTTCTTTCTGGTCTTGAATCTGCTTCTCGATGCGCCCGGCCATATAGTTGATGGACTCGGCTAAGATGCCGATCTCCCCGGGTTGATGTCGCCCGAGTCGAGCTCGACTCTTTAGGTCTCCCCCTCCGATGGCCTGAGTGACTTCGACCAAGTGACCGAGAGGGCGACCTAAACGCCGCGCAATCCAGCCTGAAATCAACCAAAGTGTGCCGGCGAAGATGAGGAAGCCGATAGGCCAAGGCGCTCGATTCATCAACGAGGCGCCGCCCCCACAGGCCTCGAGCCGTCCGAGCGGCTCGGCGTCGGGCGCGGCTCGCACCAGTAGGGTAAAACGAGGTGCTGAGCACGAGCCACCGGCTGAGTCGACTAGTGTGCCTTGAACGTCGCGTAGACTGAGCGCAACGTCGAAGGTGCCGCTCAAGCTTTCGAGGAGCTCGTGGCGGCGCTCTGTATCGGGCCACACCCGAGCGAACTCGGCGGAAGTGAACCTCTCCATGTGGTGAAAATCAAAACGAGGTTTCTCGAAAAAAAGCTGAACGGCGAGCATGGCAATGATCGCCGAACACAAGATAGCGAGACCCATGGCCCAGAACAGGCGGCGATGAAGCCTGGAACGAACGTAGTGCGAAAACCAAAATCGTCTTCTCATGATTCGCCTGGGTCGCCTTTGGTCAATTGGTAACCGACACCGCGAATCGTCTTGATTTGAAGCGAATGCCCGGGCGTTTCCTCGAGCTTCCTTCGGATCTTCGAGATGTGAACGTCTACGCTACGCTCACTCACGCTGACATCAGAGCGCCCGGCGAGTTCGAGCAGGGCGGACCGGCTCACGACGCGACCTGCTCTTTGCATGAGAGCTCTCAAGAAATCAAACTCGATGCCGGTAAGTTCAATCGCTGCTTCTCCGCACCTGACGCGCCGTTCTTCGCCATGGAGCTCGAGCCCGCCGAGGGAAAGATGCTCGCCGTGGGGTGTCTGGGTGCCTCGACGCAGCACCGCGCGTAGACGCGCCAAAAGTTCGCGCGGCGAGTAGGGCTTGGGCAAGTAGTCATCCGCTCCCAATTCGAGGCCCACGACTCGGTCTGTCTCGTCACCTCGGGCTGTTAGCATGATCACAGGCACACCCGAGCGTTCTCGAATCTTCTGAAGTACGCGGAGGCCGTCCATGCCCGGCATCATGACGTCGAGCAGGACGGCATCGAAGCTGCCTCGAGCGAGCTCGTCGAGGCCAGCTTCACCGGACAAGGCACCTGTCAGTCGGACGCCATTGGGAGTCATGAACGCTGTGAGGAGCTCCAGCAAGCGACGGTCATCATCGATGATGAGCACGCGAATCGTCATGACGCGACCAATCTATCACTTTTCCTGGCGGGGCTTGTGCGCTCGCTCCGCAGCCTTCACACAAACGTCGGCCACATGGTCCTCAAAGGCCGCTCGATGCTCCTCGCCGTAGCGATGGTGATGACAAAAGAGGCTCCGCACGCCGAACAAGACCCCGAAGACGACCCCGAAACCGAGCAAGATCCGCAAAAAACCGTGACGCATGGTGTTTCTCCTTTCTGCTGGCCGCTCGGCTCAGCAATGTCCTCGGTGGTGGCGATAAAACGGCGAGCGCAGCAGGAAATCGCCGAGCATTCGCCTTTGTCTGTCGTCTAAAACTTCGTGAACTTTGGCGACCTCGGCTGCGAACTTGGGCAGTTCGGCGCGAAAGTCTGTGATGCGGGCCTCAAACCAGCTCTGCAAGCTCGCTTCGCTGAACTCGGGTCCGCCGAGCACGTCGGCGAGTTCTTGTTTGGCTCGACGTGATTGACCGCGCAGACTCGCTCCGATGGCGTAGGTTTCGTCGAGCGAGTTGCGAATGACGCGTTCTTGTCCCGGGCTCGCATCAAGACGCCGGAATAACCAGCGCATGCCGTAGCCCCTGGCCCCGTAACCATGGCGGCGATGCTTCGCCAAGTAGATGAGCCCCGCCAAACTTCCTGCAGCAACAATGAATCCGAACATTTTCTTCTCCTTCGTGTGGACCGCTCGAAGAAGCTTCCACTCAGGAGAGAGTGGATTCGGACTTTGAAGACTCGACCCCTTCGAATGTTAAGAAACGTGAATTCGAAGGAGTCTCGTCGGCCGAGCCAGGCTCAGTGATGATGGTGCCCGGGCGAATGAGCATGACCGTGCTCGAGTTCGTCGCGGGTGGCCTTGCGTACCGAGCGAATCGCTACCGCGAAGTGCAGGTTCTGGCCGGCCAAGGGGTGATTGCCGTCCATGACCACCGTCGAGAGCTTCACCTTGGCGATGGTGACGGGCATGGCCTGACCGGTCGGCCCCCGCATCGTGAGTTGCATCCCTTTCTCGGGGTTTACACCCTGGGGTAAGGAGCTCTTCGGAACCTCAAAGGTGCGAGACTCATCGCGCGTGCCATAACCGTCTTCGGGCTTCACCACGACCGTGATGCTGTCGCCTGCTTTTTTGCCGACGAGCTCGTTCTCGAGGCCGGGAACGAGGTTGTGGTGCCCATGGAGGTAGACGAGGTCTTCGCTGCCTACGTTCGTGTCGATGACCTTCCCTTCATCGTCTTTCAGGGTGTATTCGATGCCTACAACTCGGTCGTTTGCGATTTCCATGGGGGCCCGTTCATAGAGGAGAGCTAGGCCTCCGTCACGCCCTTTTGAAGGGGATTTGCGCCCAGTTTGGGGGAAGAATTTAGGGTCTTGCCCTTGGTGACAGGGCGGGCCCATGCGATAGGGGGCCTAGCCATGCCGGCAAGCTACTTCGACGTGGACGGAACGTTGGTCAAGACGAGCTTGATACAGCCGACGTTGTTCTATTTGCTGAACCAAGCCACCCCGCTCAAGAGCTTGAAGAAGCTTGGTTTTGCGCTGGCGCAGAGTCCGCAGATGATCTTCGCCGAGCTCAGGGACAGGCGGCTCTTCAACGAGGTCTTGTACAGCGTTTATAGAGGAGTGAGCGAGGACCGGCTCGAGCTCTTGAGCGAGGAACTCTACGAAAAGGTGCTAGCCCCAGCGCTCTTTCCGTTTGCGCGCGAGTTGGTGCGAAGCGCCAAAAATGCGGGGCATGAAGTGGTCTTGGTCTCGGGCATGCTGGGCTCAGTGCTCGACCCCCTGCGTCGCTCGCTGGAGGCCGACTATGTGATCGCTAATCGGCTCGAAATGAAGGACGGAATTGCTACAGGAAAAATGTTGCGGCCGGTCGTGGCTGGTCCCAACAAAGCTCTGTTGGTGCGGAGTCACGCGCGGCAGCACGGCCACGACCTCGAGGCCTGTTACGCCTATTCCGATAGCTACTCAGACGTCCCCATGCTGAGCGTGGTGGGCTACCCTGCCGCGGTGAATCCAGACACTCGGTTGCGTCTTTTGGCGAAGGCCTACGAATGGCCGGTGCTCGATTTGGAGCGAGAGGCCCCGCGTCGCCCGCTTCGCCCCGAAGCAGCGCCTACCGTCCCGAAATCAGGGACCTAGCGCCTGCCCAGTTGCGGGCTTCGGCGGCGATTTCGAGTCCGCCCTCGCCCGCGATCTTGCTCTAAGGTGCATGGGCGTTTTCGCAGGTGTTTGAGAGTCGACGCCCCCGAATCTTCGTCTAAACTCCGCCGCCCATGGATCACCCGTCGGTCGTCACGCTGGAGAACCGGAGCGCGCCGCGCACGCTCTTCGCAGGCGACAAGCTGATCGAAGTCGAGCTGCCGGCTGGGACTCGCTGCATCTATCCGAAGCCGCCGCTTGAGCCCCTCGTGGACGTGGAAGCAGCTATCGAGAACACCCTCAACGTTCCAGATGGCGAAAGTGCCCTCTACGCTCAGCTCTATGCGGGGATGAAGCTGACGCTCGTGGTGTCTGATAATGCGGCACCGCTGTCCTCCTGGCGCAGGCCGGATATCCGCGGCCGCATCCTCGAGCGCGTGCTCCGTATGGCGAGCCAGCAGCGAGTAACCGACGTCGAGATTATCGTGGCGACAGGGATCCGCAGGCGCCTTCGAGCCGATGAGATCCGAAATATTGTGGGAGAAAAGGTATTTGCCTCATTCTACCCTGCGAAGCTCTACAATCACGATGCGGAGGATGACCCGACTCTGCTCGAGATTGGCGTAACCGCGCTCGGTAACCGAGTTCGTGTGAACCGCCGCGCTGCCGAGAGCGATTTAGTCGTATCCGTGAGTTTGAGTTTGGGTCTGAGTGGTGGGGCAAACTCGATCGCCACTGGGCTGAGCTGTTATTCGAGTCTTCAATCGCAGATGCGCCGGGTCGAGGTCGAGGTGAGCGCCCAGCCGAGCCGTGATTGGAAGAAGCCTGGAACAGACGGCGGCGTGGCGGCTCTGAGCGAGCTCGTTCACAAAGAGCTCAAGGTCTTCAGCATCGAGGCTACCGTCAACAATCAGGTGGTGCCGCGTTCTCTCGAGTTTTTGAGCAAGAACGAGGACGAACTCACTGTTCGCGAGAAGGGTCTCTTGAAGGGCATGGTCAGGGCCGGCTCGAGGTTACCGAGCCCGCTTCGCAAGTCTTTGCTCGACAAGCTCCCTGCGCCGCTGGGGGTAACAGGGGTATTTGCTGGCACGGCGAGCCGAACAGGCCACAAGGCCGCTGAGCGAAATCGGGATCAATATCGGGTGCCAGTGGAGGGGCAAGCGGACGTCCTGATTTGTCCCATCCCGTACCTTGGCTCTTTTAGCGCGTCAGCCTTCTTGAATCCTCTCTTGGTTCAAGCTTTGGCCGAGAGCTACCTACTCAACGTATGCGGCGCGCGACCCCTGGTGAAACGTGGGGGCACGTTGATCCTGACTCATCCGATGACGGACCACTTCGATGCGGAACAGCATGTTCCCTACGTCGAATTTGTGCATCGAGTCTTGCCTGAGTCGCCAGACGCTCGAGCCATGCGAGCTAAGCATGAGCCCCGGTTTGCCTCAGATCCGGCGCTTTTGCAGATGTTTCGTAGCGGCCACGCCTATCATCCAACGCACCCCTTCCTCCTTTGGTACGGCGGCGAAGAAGCCAGAGCTTATATCGGTCGCGTCATCGTGGTGGGCGCCGACAATGAATACATTCCCAGCCTATTCGGATACGAGACGGCCCCCAGCATGAGCGAAGCCCTATACCGCGCCAAGAACGGTGAGCTCTGCAGCTTGAGTGTTACGTGCCTCAAGTTGCCCCCACTCGTGATGGCTGATGTAGGGGGCTCGTCGTGAGTTATTCGCTGGTTGATACGCTGGCCGGCAAAAGGCTGGTCGTTATTGGTGGCACAGGCTTTCTGGGCAAGGTTTGGCTGTCACTCATCTTAGGGCGCTTCCCACAAATTGCTCATATCTACCTCGTGGTGCGTCCGAAGGAGGGCCAAGGGGTAGTTGAGCGCTTCTTAGACAAAGTGATCGGAGCTGAGGTTTTTGATCCACTTAGAGCCGAATTGGGCGAGGAATTTGCAAAATTTATTGAGAGCAAGGTCACGCCGATGGCAGGCGACGTCTCGCTGCCGCTATGTGGGATCGACGCGGCATTTCGGGAGCGTATGCGGGGGACCATTGATGCGGTGGTGAACGTCGCCGGAATCGTAGATTTCGCGCCGCCGCTCGACGAGGCTCTAATCGTCAATGCCTTCGGGTGTCAGAACCTCGTGGCTCTAGCTAGGGAGCTCGGCACCACTCGCGTTCTGCACACGAGCACCTGCTACACAGCCGGCGCGCGGACCGGTCCCATCGCCGAAGAGGCACCTACTACCGTGCCCTTCCCGAGGGCTCATGAATTAGATGTGAGCGACTGGTCGGCCGAACGTGAAATCGCCGAATGCCTTGAGGTCATTGAACAAGCGCGACAGCGCGCCGACGACGCCTTCCGACAGAGTGCTTTTCTGGATCAAGCCAAGCAGAATTTGCTAGAGCGCGCGGAACCCACGATTGGCGTCGCCCTCCAGCAAGAAGTGGCGAAAGTGCGGCGAAAGTTCATTGAATCTCAACTCTCCGCCCTAGGAATAGAGCGAGCGCGTTACTGGGGTTGGCCGAACACGTACACCTATACCAAGAGCATCGGCGAGCAAGTCATCGCCGCAAGTGGTCTCGACTACTCGATCGTCCGACCCGCCATCGTCGAATCTACGCTCGAGTATCCCTTCCCTGGCTGGAACGAAGGCATCAACACCAGCGCACCCTTTATCTTCCTGATTCGCCAGGGTGGGCTTCAGGTGCCCGGTTCGAATAACAATCTCGACTTCATTCCTTGCGATCTAGTTTGCTCAGCTATCACGTTGGCGTTGGGTGAGCTGATCGATGGGAGCCATAAGCCCGTCTATCAGGCGGCGTCGAGCGACACGAACCCTTGCACCATGGCGCGCTTCTTCGAGCTTTCAGGGCTCCACAAGCGCAAGTACTACCAGCGCACCCAAAGGGGAGGTCCGCTCTTGGCGCGGCTGCAGGAACACTACGAGAGCGCCCTGCTCTCCAAGAAAGAGTACGAAACAGCCGGGCCGAAACAGCTCGCCGGAGGCGCAGAATGGCTCTCCCACGGGCTTTCTAAGCTGCCGCTCCGTACGGAGGAACTCGAGCAAGGGCTGTTAGGCTTTGCCAAGCAACAACGTCGCTTGGCTCACGTCATGGACACGTTCTTGCCGTTCGTCGCGGAGTATCAGTACATCTTTGAGACCAAAATGACGCGCGCCGCCTATCAGCGGCTGCCTTTAGAGGAACAGAAGCTCGTCCCCTTCGAACCAGAGCGCATCAACTGGCGTGATTGGTTTATGGATATCCACGCGCCTGCGCTCGAAAAAAGAGTGTTTCCCCTTATGGAGGCGCGCTTAGCACGGAAGGCTCGGGCCCCGCTCGCTTATGAGTCGCTGAATCAGCTCTTCCTCGAAGCTTGCGCACGCTTTGAGCATCATGCCTTGTTTCAAATGGCTGACGCTGAGGGGCTAGCCCGCTTGAGTTACCAAGCAGCCGCCGGACAAGTTCGCGGGCTCGTTCGTGAGCTTCGAGCTCGAGGGGTGAGTCCGTCGACGCGAGTTGCTCTGGCTGGTCCGAATGGTCCAGCTTGGTGCCTGGCTTTCTTCGCCATTTTGGGCTGCGGGGCCACGGTTGTGCCTCTGGACGCAGCTCTCTCTGGCCAGGAGCGGCATCGTCTCTTGGGCCGCTCGGGTGCCAAGCTATTCGTCGCGAGCGAAGCCGTGCGGGTGCAACTTCATGAGAGGGGGCTTTCCATGCCCGTTCTCCCGCTCGAACGCGTGCTGGATTTCACGAGTTGTGATGAACCCCTCTTTCAACCGAAGCCAGACCACGAGGCCGCGTTAGTGTTTGCGAGCGGCAGTGGGAGAGCTCGGAAGGGGGTCTTACTGAGCCATCGCAACTTGGCGTCGTCGGTTGCTGCGCTTGGTCTCTGCTTTCCGCTGGGTCGCGATGAGCGACTCGTCAGCGTGCTACCGCTTCACCTCACCATCGAACTCACTTGCGGGCTGCTTCTTCCTATCTCTCGGGGAGCTACGATCACCTACCCGGGCGAGGCGAGTGCTGAGCGCCTCTTCGATACGTTGCGCGCTTCGAGGGCTACGGCGCTGGTTGGCGATCCTGCGTTTTGGCAGAAGTTCGAGGTACACCTCCGCGAGCGGGTGCATTTCGGAAGGCTCGGAAAGCTGAGCTTTGATTCGGCCCTGGAGAGTTCAGGAATTCTAGCCAAGGCAAGCGGTCTGGGCGTGGGTCGCGCGCTCTTTGGAGGGGTGCACCGCGAATTTGGTGGACAGCTACATCACCTTCTCTGCGTGGGCTCGGGCTTGTCCGTGCAGACGCTAGCCTTCTTTCAGGCGTTGGGTTTTCCTCTCTCGCAGGGCTACGGGCTCACCGAAGCTAGTTCGGTTGTGGCGATGCAAAAGGGAACTGGCAGGCCCCAGCTCGGCGTGGTGGGGAGAGCTGTGCCGGGTGTCGAGCTCAAGGTCACGGAGCCGAACCCGAGCGGGATCGGAGAGGTCTGGGTGCGCGGTCCGAGCGTCATGCTTGGCTATTTGGAGGACGAAGCGCCACATCACAGAACCATCACAGAGGAGGGTTGGCTCAACACCGGTGACCTTGGGCGGCTGGACTCGAAGGGCCGACTTTCCATCGTGGGACGATCCCAAGACCGGTTGAGCGCGAAAGTGGCCGCGGACGGGCCCCGGGGGGAGTCGCACCGTCTTGCTCGGTTTTTGAATGGCGGAGCCGTAAAACGAGCATCGAGCGCAATCTTCGATCGGCTGCAGCGCGCTCGCGATTTCCGCGGCCGGGAGCTTCAGCGCAAAAGCACCGAACGGCCGCTCGCCTCAGCCGCCAGCGTAGCTGGGGGCCTCGACGAAAGAGAGCCCAGGCAAGGGCTGCACGCTGTATTCGTGGAGTTGGAGCGGCGCTTCGTGCCGGGGGCAGCCGGGGGCCGAGTGAGCTACTATTTTGCGCTCGGGGACGAGCGTTGGACGCTGCAGCTCGGGCCGGATGGCATCCAGGTTGCGCCGGGCAAGACGATCGAGAACGCAGACTGTGTGCTCAAGACGAGCCCGTCGTTGTTCGAGAAAATCGTGCGGCAGGCCTACGTGCCCAGTCCTGCCGAATTTGCTTCTGGCGAAATCAAGACCAGCAATCTCAATCAGCTCATGAAAATGCAGGAACTGTTTCAGCTCGCCTTGCCCAGTCAGGAATTCTGGGCAAGGGAGCGGGCTAGGGCCGAAGGGGCGCCTTCCTAAGTGGGCCAGCGCTAGCGCTCCCAAACTCGAGCGCGTATTGGCTCAGGTGAAACGAAGTTGGAACGGCTCGTCTTGCTCGGTTCCAGGTTGGATGGTCTTGAGCTCCTTGAGACAGCCGTCGCTGATACCGTAAACCCATGCGTGGAGTGCCGGGCCCTCACCACGCTGCCAAGCGCGCTGAATGACCGCCGTTTTGGCTAGGTTCAAGAGTTGCGCCTGGGCGTTGAGCTCAATCAAGCGATCCTCCTGCGCAATCGGAGTGGGTAAGGACTTCACCTGTTCGATGTGTTCCGCATACACATCTTTGATGTTGCGGAGCCACATGTTGAGAATGCCGAAATCGCGGTCCGTCATGGCGGCTCGAACACCACCGCAGCCTTGGTGTCCGCACACGATGACATGTTCGACCTTCAACACATCGACCGCGTAGACGAGCACGCTGAGTAGATTGAGGTCGGTGTGAACGACGACGTTAGCGATGTTGCGATGAACGAAAATTTCGCCCGGTTGAACCCCGGTGATGGTCTCGGCTGGAACGCGGCTGTCCGAGCAGCCGATCCACAAGAAGCGCGGCGCTTGGGATTCGCTCAAGCGATCAAAGAGATCTGGTTCTTGTTGCCGCCGAAGTTGGGCCCAGGCCTTGTTTTGGAGAAGGAGACGTTCAGCTTGGGTTACTGTTTTGGTCATGAGAGCTGGGGATCCTTAGCTGGCTTGCAAAATAGCTGCGTTCTTGCCTGCTTTGGAGGGCTTAAGCAGCGTAAAGTTGATATCTCTGGATTGGGCCTCGGCAGCGTAGTTGCTTAAAAGCACCTCGATATCGTGATCCACAAATGCAGCGGCGCGTTGGTCGACCACAACATAGGATCCGTCCGGGATCTTCCGTAGGACCTCTTTGAGGGCCGCTTTCTGGAGAAACGTCATGTCTTTCAGGAACGTGAGCAGGTAGCGCCCTTCGCTTTCGGTCACGAGCAGCGCATTCTTTTGCTGCTCTCGGATGGCGAACAGGAGCCCCACCGCGGCGCCGAGCAAGGTGCCTTTGAGTAAGTCCGTTGCCATGATCCCAGCAACTGTGACCGCGAAGGGTATGAAGACGGCGGCTCCTCCGGCCCACATGGTCTTCCAAATTTGTGGTGTGTTCAGTTTCCAGCCCACCAGAATCAGCACCACGGCCAGGGCGGCCAGAGGAACATGATTGAGCGCGCGACCGAGCGCGAGGAGTCCCACTAAAAGCAGGGCCCCGTGGACCATGCTTGCCAGTCGGGTCTGCCCGCCGGCGTGGACATTGGCGGAGCTGCGCACGATCACCGAGGTAACCGGAATACCGCCGATGAGGCCAGAACAAGTATTGCCAATGCCTTGCGCGAACAGCTCTCGGTTCGTTGGGGAAATACGGCGATGGGGATCAAGTCCGTCGACAGCTTCAATGGAGAGCAGAGTCTCCAGGCTAGCGATGAGAGCTAGGATTAGCCCATGCTGCCACACCCTCGAGTCTGAGAAGGCGGCGAAATCGGGTAAAGTGATCAGCGCTCCCAGGTCGGAGACACTCGTCACGGGTGGCAAGCTCACCAGGTGTTCGGGGCCGAGCGCGAGCCAAGGCACCGGGCCGGCTAAGAGACTCACCGCTACGCCGAAGAGCACGATCCCGAGCGGCAGAGGAAGCGCCTTCGGCAGCTTCTTCTCAAGATACGGCCAGGCCAGAGCCAACGCAAAGCCAACAAGCGAAACGGCGATGGCGCCAGGCGTCAAGCTCGACCACGCGTCTCCAATGGCGTTGAAAGTATTGTGCCCGTCAGGCTCTAGGAAGGCCTCGTCGCCTTCAAAGTCCTTATCGTAGCCGATGGCATGAGGGATCTGCTTGAGGATGATGATTAGGCCGATGGCTGAGAGCATGCCTTGAATGGCTGCCGTGGGTAGGAAGTGCGCGATCAAGCCGAGGCGCAGTAACCCGAAGCCGATCTGAAACAGCCCTGCGATGACGACACTCGAAAGAAACGCGGCGTACCCAAGCTCTTGGATGGCTGCGGCGACTAGTACCGTGAGACCGGCGGCGGGGCCTGCTACCGAGAGAGGAGAGCGACTCAAGATCGGGATGACTAGGCCACCTACGATCCCTGCAATGAGGCCCGAGAGCGGTGGTGCTCCCGAGGCGGTCGCGACTCCCAAGCACAGGGGCAGGGCGACCAGGAATACCACGAGACCCGCGGGAACATCCTCGCGGGCATAGGAAAAGAAGGACCGACCGCGGCCCGGAATTAGACTTTGTTGAGACATGGCAAACACCAAAAAGTGGCGGAGAGAGGAATGAGGGTGGGAGCCTTCGGCTCGAGCCAGGAGGCCGAGCTGGGCGAACGATAGACCCGGCCCGGCTTGAACTAGAAAAATGGGCCAAAGCTCATGAACTGAGCCGCCTAGACGAGTCGATGAACCAGTGGAAAAGGCGAACTGTCGTTCTTCCCAAGGGCCGTCTCAGGCTAGGCCGCGGCGCGGGCTTAGGGTGTGAAAACCAAGCTAAGTCGGCGCCGCTTTCGTCGGGCTAGACGCTCGGAACGCCGTCTGGTTCGAGGGGGCTATCGCCTGAGTACGCCACACGACGTGGTAAGCAAACGCTAACACGCCCGCGGGGCAGGGCGGGGCGAAGCTCGTGACCAAGCGCCAGCGGACGAGATACGCGGTAGAGGCTATCGCGATACGGTTGCGACTTGGGCTTGGCTCGGGCCGTGCTGCGGAGGACGATGCGAGCTTCGTTCGAACGAACGAAGGCATCGCCTTCCTCTTCCGTCAGTTCACGGAATTCAAGCGCGGCGGTGGGCCTCGAGGTAGCTCCCACGAGGAGAGCCAAGGCCAGAACCATCGCCTGCAACAAGAATCGCACTGCTTCAAACAGTACACGGCTCGGTCGCTTTGCTCAAACCAAAGTCGACAATCCGCGCGGCTGAGGTTGAGCTTTCTTGCTGGCGCTCGGCTCCGACTCGTGACAAATCGGGCGCCCCGTCGCTTGCGGGAATAGGCCGGGAATGTTCGATGTTTGGGCGAATTCAGGAGCCGCGCACTAAGCCCCGGGCGTGTAGCCGAGGTTCGAGGCGAGCCACTTTTCGCTCTCACTGAGCGGGCGCCCGCTTCGCCGCGAGTAGTCGTCGAGTTGATCGCGCCCGACGCGTCCTACGTTGAAGTAGTGAGCCTCCGGATGAGCGAAGTAGAGGCCACTGACGGCCGCCGCGGGCCACATCGAGAGCCCCTCAGTTAGGCTCATACCGATTTCTTGGGCCTGGAGCAGCTCGAAGAGCATGCGCTTGGGCGTGTGATCTGGGCAAGCCGGGTAACCAAACGCAGGACGGATGCCACGGTAGTTCTCACGAATGAGTTCATCGTTAGACGGGGTGTCGGCCTCGTAGCCCCACTCGCGTCGAGCCTTGGCATGCAGATACTCAGCTCCGGCCTCGGCTAACCGATCCGCCAGGGCCTTGACCATAATGGCCGAATAATCGTCGTGATTCTTCTCGAACTCCTTGGCGAGCTCATCTGCGCCCAGGCCGGCGGTGACGGCGAACGCGCCGATGGAGTCTCTCACCTTCAGCTCTGCTGGCGCTACGAAATCCGCGAGGCATAAGCAGGGGTCAGTTTGGCCGCGGCTCACCTGCTCGCGCAGCATCGGAAAGCGGCCGATTTCCTCCGAGCTAGTCGGGCTCGCGTAGAGCACAACGTCGTCATCTGCCGAATTGGCGGGCCAGAAGCCGTACACCGCTGCCGCCCTAAAGAGTCGGCCATCGATGACCTGCTTCAAGAGCTTTTGGCCATTGTCGAAGAGCTCCCGCGCCGCGGCACCATACTTCTCATCGTCGAGGATACGGGGGTAACGACCCGGCAGCTCCCAGGCTGTAAAGAAGAAGGACCAATCAACGAAGGGGACTAGTTCTTCGAGCGGAATATCGGCGACGACCTTTCGCCCATAGAAGCTCGGAGTAGCCAATTTCTGCTCCGAAAAGTCCAACCGAACTCGCCGATTGCGCGCCTCGGCGATGGGTAAGAGCGGGCGCTTTTGCTTGGCCCCGAACACCTCGCGCAGTCGCTCTTGGTCCTCAAGGTTCTTGTCGATGTAACCCTGGTATTGATTCTTATCGAGCAGGCTCGCCACCACGTTCACCGCACGCGAGGCATCCAGCACGTGGATGACAGGTGTTGCCGCTTCGGGCGCGATCTTGACGGCGGTGTGCTGCCGGCTGGTGGTTGCGCCACCAATCAAGAGAGGCTTCTGGATGTTGCGGCGCTTCATCTCGCGAGCAACGGTGACCATTTCGTCGAGACTAGGCGTAATCAGCCCTGAGAGGCCGATGACGTCGACATTCTTAGCCACAGCCTCTTCGAGGATGCGGTCACATGAGACCATCACGCCCAGGTCGATCACCTCGTAGCTGTTGCAGCCTAAAACGACGCCAACGATATTTTTGCCGATGTCGTGAACGTCGCCTTTGACCGTCGCCATCAACACGCGCCCTTGAGAAGAGCCGGCGCTTTTATCGTCGGCCATGAACGGCTCCAGATAGGCGACGCCCTTTTTCATGACTCGAGCGCTCTTGACCACCTGCGGCAGGAACATCTTTCCTTCGCCAAACAAGTCACCGACGGTGCTCATACCCGTCATCATGGGCCCTTCGATCACCTTGAGCGGCCGGCCCAGCTTTTGTCGCGCCTCTTCACAGTCGGCCTCAATAAACTCGACAAACCCGTAAACCATGGCGTGCGCGATACGTTCTTCAACGGGCTTGTCGCGCCAAGCGAGATCGACCTCGCGCTTTTGCCCGGCGCCGCGCACCTGATCGGCGAGCGCAACGAGACGCTCGGTTGCGTCGGGGCGCCTATCGCCGAGAACGTCTTCGACGGCTTCGAGGAGCGGCTTCGGCAAGTTCTCGTAAACGGCGAGCTGGCCGGCATTGACGATGCCCATATCGAGGCCGGCCTTGACCGCTTGATACAAGAACGCCGAGTGCATCGCTTCGCGCACCACGTCGTTGCCTCGAAAGGAAAACGATAGATTCGAAATGCCACCGCTGGTGAGCGCACCCGGTAGCTCGGCCTTGACCCGCCGCACGGCTTCGATGAAATCGATACCGAAACGGTTGTGGCCGTCGATGCCCGTGGCGACCGCAAAGACGTTCAGATCAAAGATGATATCGGTCGTCGGGAAGCCAACCTTGTCTCGCAATAGTTCGTAAGCACGCTTGGCGATGCTGAACTTGCGCTCGGTCGATTCGGCCTGGCCGTCTTCGTCGAAGGCCATGACCACAACAGCCGCGCCATAGCTCCGCACTGTGTGGGCCTTCTCCAGGAACTCGGCTTCGCCCTCTTTCAGGCTGATGGAGTTGACGATGGCCTTGCCTTGGACGCACTTGAGGCCAGCCTCAATGACCGTCCAGCGCGAGCTGTCGATCATGATTGGCACCCGGGCGATCTCTGGCTCAGCCGCGACCAGGTTGAGGAAGCGCGTCATGGCCTGCTCGGAGTCGAGCATGGCTTCATCCATGTTGACGTCGAGGATATTGGCGCCGCCACGTACCTGTTCAAGAGCCACTTCGAGCGCCGCGTTGTAATCCCCATCACGGATCAAGCGAGCGAATCGCTTGCTGCCTGTCACGTTGGTGCGCTCACCAATCATGATGAAGTTCGACGACCTCTGGATGGTGAGGGTCTCGAGGCCCGAGAAACGACTCACCTGGGGTGGCTCAGGGATGTGCCGCGGCTCGATCTTCCGCATCGTCTCAGCGACCTTGCGGATATGAGCGGGGGTCGTGCCACAACAGCCGCCAACGATATTGACGATGCCGCTTTCAGCGAACTCGCCGAGCAGCGCCGCCGTTTGCTCCGGCAACTCGTCGTAGCCGGTGTCGGAGAGGGGATTTGGCAAGCCAGCGTTGGGGTAACAGCTCACTAGCGTGGGTGCGAGCGCGCTAAGTTCGGCGATATAGGGACGCATTTCGGTCGCGCCGAGGCCACAGTTGGCGCCGATCGAGAAAGGCGAGGCATGGGCAACCGATTCCCAGAAGGCGTCTACGGTTTGCCCCGACAGTGTGCGCCCGCTCTTGTCTGAAAAGGTCACACTGATCATCAGCGGGAGGGCGACGCCGCGCTCCCTTTGCACCTGATCGATGGCAACGAGGGCCGCCTTGCAGTTGAGCGTGTCGAAGATGGTCTCGACCAAAAATAGATCAACTCCGCCGTCGAGCAGGGCCCGAACTTGTTCGGCGTAGGCTTCTAGGACCTCATCGAAGGTGACGGCGCGGAATCCTGGGTCGTTAACATCCGGGGAAAGGCTGAGCGTTCGATTGAGCGGGCCAATCGCGCCTGCCACAAAGCGGGGTTGGTCGGGCGTCAGCTCGGAGTACTTTTGGGTCGCTGCACGTGCGAGCTGAGCCGCCTTGACGTTCAGGTCGTATGAAAGGTGCGAGAGTTCGTAGTCGGCCTGCGAGATGCGATTGGCGTTGAACGTATTCGTCTCGATGATGTCCGTGCCAGCGGCCAAGTACTGCTCGTGGATTTCGGTGATGACCTTAGGACGAGTGAGGACGAGCAGTTCGTTGTCCCCTTTGAGATCTTTGGCGGGGTTTCGAAACAGTTCACCGCGATAGTCGTCCTCCGACAGCCCATAGCCTTGGATACAGGTGCCCATCGCACCATCGATGATGAGGATGCGGTTTTTTGCGAGCGATCGCAGGGTTGTTTCGAGAGGGGGCCGCATGGGGCGGGAAACTTGCGCGATCCAGCTCCCGCTGACAACTCCCCCCATAGGTTTTTCGCAATCCGCGCTGACGCTGCGCTTTTTCTCGAGAAATGCGCTAAGTTGTGGCAAGAACCCGGCATGGACGAACACATCCGCGCCCAAATCCAGAACGCCGTCGAAGCCAGCGAGGTGGTCTTGTTCATGAAAGGCACGCGATTTGCGCCCGCCTGCGGCTTTTCGGGCAAGACTGTGGAGCTCTTGGATTCGCTTTTGGCCGACTACGACACTGTAGACGTCCTCTCTGCGCCCGAGCTTCGGGAGGGGATCAAGGAGTTTTCGTCCTGGCCGACGCTGCCGCAACTCTACGTTCGCGGCAAATTCGTCGGTGGAGCCGACATCATCTCGCAGAGCTTCGAAGAAGGCACACTGGACGAAATGCTCGGCTTGCCTCCGAGAGCCGTTACGCCCCCTCAAATCTCGCTCAGCGCTCAGGCCGCAGCGCAACTTCGGCAATATCTGGCTGACTCGGAAGAAGTCGTGCTCGTGGATATCGACGCCAATTTTCAGACGGGGCTATCGATTGCGCCCCTGGGTCCTAACTTGGTTGTGGCGGAAGTATCCGGCATTCGCCTAGCTATGGATCGACTTACGGCCGGGCGCGCTGACGGAGTCAGCATCGACTATATAGAGACGCCCAACGGGGGAGCGTTCAAAGTAACGAATCCTCGCGAACCGGCCAAGGTCCGGCAAGTTACGCCTTCGGCTCTCAAGGGCTGGTTGGATCGAGGTGAAGAGTTCACCTTGATTGATGTTCGCACACTTGGCGAGTGGAATACTGCTCGCATTAGCGGGGCTCGCTTACTAGATGCCGACAGTTTGGACGAGCTCGAGCAATTGCCCAAAGACAAGAGACTCGTATTTCAGTGTCACCATGGCCACCGCAGCCAGCGCGCCGCTGAGCAGTTCTTGAGTCGCGGTTTTCGTGAGGTTTTTAACTTGGCAGGGGGCATCGATGCCTGGTCTGTCGAGATTGACCCAGGCGTACCTCGCTACTGAGCGCGGCCGCTCAGGGCACCGGGGTGGTTTCCACCGGGCACTGCAGGTAGCTGGGGGCTGGCCGAGTTCGTGCGGTGTTGATGGCTTGTTCCAAAGGGGCGTCGGCTTTGCGGAGGCACACGAAGCAGTCTTCGCTTGCCTCGCTACCACAGCCTGTTTTGGCGTTGAGAGCCTCAAGCTTGGGCAGGCTGCGTTGATCCGCGTCGGCTACGGCGCTCGGCAGGATCTCCCGAAACTCAGCGCACACTTGGGCCCGCTCGAGTTCGAGGGCGACCGCGAGCGCGGGGCTAGCCACCGTGACGAAATTCTTGTCTTTCACGAGGCGCTGAGCTCGAGCCACAATGCTGGTCATCCGAGCTTGCCCGAGCTGCGTTTGGTAGAGATCATAAATCAAATCAGCGCCCATCGATCCGAGTAGAGTTTGAGCGAAGAAGAGCCCATCTTGCGCTGTGGTTGGGTCGACCAAGAGCGAACGCACATCGCAAAGCAGACGTTCGTTCGAGGCTAGCATCGGGTCGAACTTCACCGCGGCCTGATAGGCTTCGAGGCTGGCGCGACTGTGACGAATGTCGCTAAATCCTTCACCCAACGCCAGATAACGACGAGATGCTCGCGAGTTGCCTTGCGCTCGTTCTAGCTCGTTAGTTAGCTTTTTAGTATCAGCCAGATCGGCGTCGGTTTGGCGTCGAAGCTCTGTCAAAGCTTCCCGCTCTCCGCTGGAGGCGCGCCGCCGTAGCTCTTCATCAACGGCCTTTGGGTCGAGAATCGGAGTCGCCTCTTGGGGGGCCTTCCTTGGCCGCTTTTCGATCGTCACGACGACGCCCAGGCCTGCGCCGAGCAAGAGGCCCAAGGTGGGCACGACAAAGCGCAGAACGCGGCGGCGCGCCCGGGGTTTTTCTCGCTCGCCGTCTGGTTTGGCTCGCTGTATCTCTTCTCGTTGCATGCCCCCGATGTCGAGCAGGGTGCCGGTATTGGTGCGGGGTAGGGGTAGGGGAAACCCTACGACCTTGGCCAGCTCGACTAGACGCTGGCCGAGCGCGGACGCGCTAGGCGGGCGCTGCTCTGGCTCTTTGGCGAGCAGTTCTTGAACCAAGTTCCTGAGCTCGGAGGGGATGGTTTCGGGCAAGGGCGGCGGCGCGTCGAGCATCTGAGAAGTCAAGACGGCCATCAGATCGCCTTGGCGGAAGGCGCTAGTTCCGCTGAGCATCTCGTACAGCAACATACCGAGCGCATAGAGGTCGGCGCGTTCATCAACGAGATCGCCCCGGGCTTGCTCGGGCGCCATGTATTCGGGCGTGCCGAAGATGCTGCCGGCGTGGGTGATACCCGGATTTGACTCGGTGGCTTCGTCGGCGAGCTTGGCGATCCCGAAATCAAGGACTTTGACGAAGTCTCCTGGGTCACTCGTCTGTGCGAGCATCACGTTGTCAGGCTTCAAGTCGCGGTGGACGATGCCTGCCTCATGGGCCGCGATGAGGGCAGCATTGACTTGAACGGCGATTTGAAATGCACGGGCTGGAGGTAGGGGTGCCTCGCGGCGGATGAGAGCCGCGAGATTCTCACCTTCTACGAACTCGAGCACGAGGTAGAACGAGCCATCGGGCAGGCCCCCAAAGTCGCTGGCCGTAACCACCCCCGGGTGGTCTACCCTGGCGGCAGCAACAGCCTCTCGCTCGAACCTTTGAACGATATCTTTGTGGGCCGAGAACTCCTGGCGCAGGATCTTCAGGGCCACCCTTTTCTTGAGCTGGACGTGCTCGGCCTCGTACACGACGCCCATTGCCCCTCGCCCGATGCGGCGGTGAATCATGTAGCGCTCCCCGACGAGCGTTCCTACCCGTTCCTCGAGGTCGTCGGGCGCGCGGGTCGAAAAAGAATGACTCACTGTGGTGGAACGTATCCTAGAACGTCCCGCGTCTCCACGCCCCAAGCGGCTGCAGCCAAACAGCTAACCTCGCAAGAGGCGCGGTGGGCGACCGCTTGGCCCGTCCGTCACGCCGCGCCGAAAAATAAGACGTTCGCCGGCCGCCTGCCCTGCGGTGAAGGCGTCGTCCCGCCGCACGCCACGTCCGGATACGGAACGAATGTAAGGATGCCTTCGCCGAAAGTAGCGGCCGAGCAGCGGATCGCCGATCCAAATCAGCCCTTGTCCTTTCTCGCCATTACGCTCTCGCGCCAGCTTGTCGCGGAAGCCACTCATGACTCCGAGCAAGAATGCGTTTCGCCCGCCTCGAGCAGCACCTTCTTGCCGTTTTCGCTCCAGCCAGAGTTCGTTCGCGGAGCGCTCCAAGAAGTCGTGGGCATACGCTGCAACCTCAAGGTTGGTGGAGGTTCCACAAATTTCCACGACGCTCGCGTTCTTTCCCTGATGAACATCAAAAACCGGCACGATGATTACCTCGACGAAGAAGTATTCACTGAGGATATTGGCCAGAGTTCGCTGCCACGCCTGACGCCGGAGGGTGGGAATTCCCAGGTGTCGAAAGCCGTGTTCCACAGTGCCGAGACTCACCTCGAGGATGTTGTGTTTCAGCATCAAGCGACGAGCCGCTGTCATAGCGGACTCGGCTTCGTGTTGGTTTTCGCTGGAGGCGAGCGAGAGGAGGCGGCTGATGCGTTCGAGGAGGCGCACACTTTCGGGCGTCGGTTCAGGACCGACGAGGGGCGTCCCTTTCGGGCGGGCGTCGATACCTCTTTCTTCGCAAATTTTACGGAAGACCGGGCCGTGCGGGCCGTCGTCGGTGACGGCCAGAACCTCGCTTACGTATTGGTGCGCCATCTCGTGCTTGAGCACTTCAATCAGTGCTCCCCACGGGCCGTGAACCAACTTGACGTTGAGCTGGAGCGTTCGTGAAACAGAAAACCAGGCGCCGAGTTCGCTCGCACCTTCGGCCCAGCCGAGGCTGGGAGGTTTCAATTGGCCTCCGAACAGCGCCTCGTTGAGCGAAGAATAGGCCTTTCGGACCTCGCGTAAGGCGCGCGTCCGGAGCAAGGCTTCGACTTTCTCCTGTTCGAAGCTGGAGGGAGCCGAGGGTGGAGGAGCGGGGGCGCGTGGCATGTCGGGGGGGGGCGCGATGGGGAGCACATTTTCGCTGAGGCGAGTTCCCGCTAGGCTCGAGAAGTGACCACCAAGGAAGATGCTCTTCGCTACCACCGGGAGGGGCGCCCAGGGAAGATCGAGGTAGTTTGGACGAAGCCCGTCGCTACTCAGCTCGATCTCTCGCTCGCCTATTCACCCGGGGTCGCGGAACCCAGCCGTGAAATTGCAGCCAATGCCGACCTCGTCGACATGTACACGGCCCGGCGAAACCTGGTTGGCGTCGTCACCAACGGCACGGCCGTCTTGGGTCTCGGGGATATTGGTCCGCGGGCGGCGAAGCCCGTGATGGAGGGCAAAGGGGTACTCTTCAAGCGTTTCGCCGACATCGATGTGTTCGATCTTGAGGTAGACGAGAAGGATCCCCAAAAGTTCATCGAGATCGTAGCGAGCCTCGAGCCGACCTTTGGCGGCATCAACCTAGAAGATATCAAGGCGCCGGAATGCTTCGTGATCGAGAGAGAACTCCGAGCGCGCATGAATATTCCAGTCTTTCATGACGACCAACACGGCACAGCCATCATATCGGCGGCGGCCTTCGTGAACGCCTGTGAGGTCTCCGGCAAGAAGATGAGTGAGGTGCTGGTGACTTGCCTTGGCGCGGGAGCGGCAGCCACGTCTTGCATGGCCATGTGGACGCACCTCGGGGTGCCTCATAAAAATATCACTATGGTTGACGTGGGTGGGGTCATTCGCGTCGGCCGCCCTGATTTAGACGAGTTTCGTGCTGCTTTTGCCCGGCCTGCCGATGATCCTCGACGCACGCTGCGAGAAGCAATCGCGGGCGCAGATGTCTTGATCGGCCTCTCCGCGGCCAATTTGGTCGATGAGGAAATGCTGCGCACGTTGCGTCCGAATCCGATCATCTTCGCGCTGGCCAATCCGGATCCAGAGATTAGCTATGAGCGAGCTCGCGCCACGCGCCCCGACGCCATCATCGCCACTGGCCGCAGCGATTTCCCGAACCAGGTCAATAACGTGCTCGGTTTCCCCTATATCTTTCGCGGCGCGCTCGACGTGCGTGCGAAGGGTGTCAACGACGAAATGAAGGTCGCCGCGGCTCGTGCCATCGCCGCCTTGGCCAGGGAAGACGTGCCCGACGACGTGCTTCGCGCCTACGGCAAGGACGAGCTCAAGTTCGGGCCCGACTACATCATCCCCAAGCCATTCGATAGCCGCGTGCTGCATTGGGTAGCGCCCGCTGTGGCCCAAGCCGCCATTGAGACGGGCATGGCGCGTGACCCCATCGACATTAACGCCTACCGGGATGCCCTGTACCGAAAGCTATCGCCGGCACGTCGCGTGCTGTGGAGTATCACGGCCGCGGCGCGCGCCAACCCAAAGCGAATCGTCTATCCCGAGGGCGACCACGAGAGCATTTTGCGTGCCGCTCGCCGCGTGGTCGACGCGGCCATGGGAATGCCCGTTTTGCTGGGAGTTCCAGACGAGATAAGGGCTCTCGGAGAGCGCCTCGGTGTCTCGCTCGACGGTATCGAGTTGATGAATCATCGAGTTCACCCCGAGCTCACCGAATACTCACATAAGTACTATGAGCTGCGCTCTCGGAAAGGCATGACGGAACGCGGCGCACGGCGGGAGCTCCTCACGTCGCGCACGGCCTTTGCTTTAATGATGCTGCGAGAAGGCGCGGTAGATGGAGTGGTCGCGGGCGTGGCGCAAGACTATCCGGCCACGATTCGCCCAGCCTTACGCATTATTGGCATGCGTCCGGGCGTTAAGAACGCGTGCGGTATGTATATGGTAGTCACGAAACGCTCCGTGACGTTCTTGGCCGACACAACCATCAACATCGATCCCGACGCAGAAACTTTGGCAGAGATCGCTACCCTCGCAGCCGAACGCGTCACGGAGCTCGGCATTCAACCGCGCGTAGCCATGCTGTCTTTCTCGAACTTCGGCGACGCACCGCATCCGGCGTCACGCAAGGTGACGGAGGCGACGCGGCTAGTGAAGGCGCGTCGACCTGAGCTCATGATAGACGGCGAGATGCAAGCCAACGTGGCCCTCGACCCGAAAGACCGAGAGAACTACCCCTTCAGTTCGCTCGAAGGCGCGGCCAACGTGCTCATCTTCCCGAACCTCGATGCCGGGAACGCCGCTTACAAGCTCCTGGCGGTAGCCGGTGGGGCGGAGGTGGTGGGCCCCATTTTGCTCGGCGTTCAGAAGCCTGTTAGCGTGCTCCAGCAAAATGCGAGTGTGGACGCTATCGTCCACATGACGGCCATGACGGTGAGCCGCGCTGGCCAAACCGGGGGGGCAGAGCGTTTGGTGTCGGACGGGCTCGGGGAGGAATAGCCCGCGGGCGCGAGGCTCTTGCCGCGAGAAAAAGCGGTGGCATGCTGCGCCCCCCATGTCCACCAAAGGTGATTTTGCCTCCCTGTTTGAAGATCCCTCAGCCGGAACCGCGCGTGCGCCTCGGCTTGAGGCTGGGCAGCAGGTCGAAGGTACCGTGCTCGCGATCAGCGGGGGTCTCATCCTGCTCGATATCGGGATGGGCGCCGACGCTCGGCTCGATCAAATCGAACTGGGCGGGCGCGAAGTCAATGTCGGCGATCGACTGCGGGCGCGCGTAAAAAATCCGCGCCAAGATGGTCCCGAGTTGACGCTCGGCCTTGGGCGAGGTGGCGCTCAGGTGTCGCTCGACACGCTTGAGATAGCTCGGTCTTCGGGAACGCCCGTGGTGGGCTCCGTCACTCAGGCCGTGAAGGGAGGCTTCAGCATTGACCTGGCTGGGGTGCGCGCCTTCTGCCCAGTTTCGCAGATCGATCTGAGCTACGTGCAAGATCCGAACGTTTGGGTGGGTCAATCACTCGAGTTTCAAGTGACTGACATCCGCGAAGGTGGGCGCAACGTTATCGTCTCGCGTAAGGCGTTGCTGGAGGCCGAACGGGTTCTGCAGAAGAACGAGCTTCTGCAGAATCTCGCTGTCGGTGCCAACGTGAAGGGGCAGGTGCGCTCTCTACTGAAGCAAGGTGCGTTGATCGATCTCGGTGGACTCGACGGGTTCGTCCACATCTCCGAACTCTCTCGCACGCGCGTAGAGCGGCCCGAAGACGTGCTGCAACTCGGGGAAACCGTCGAAGCTCGTGTGCTTTCCATCGAACAAACGGACAAGGGCCCGTCGGTCAAGCTCTCGATCAAGGCCCTGGATGCCCCTCGCGAGGCCAAGGCACCACCCGCGACCGAAGACGTTTTGCCAGCCAAGGTCATCGGACATACGGCGAGCGGGATCCTCGTCAGCACAAGCCATGGTGATGGTCTAGTGCCGGCTCGTGAGCTCGACTTGGCTCCTGGCGCCGATCACAAGCGCAGCTATCCGACGGGGACCGAGCTCAAAGTGACTTGGGTGCATCGGGATCCGAAGAGCGGCAAGCAGCGCTTCAGCGTACGGGAAGTGGCGCATGTTGAAGAACGCAAGAACTATCGCGAGTTCTCGAGTGGCGGTTCGGGCAAAATGGGTAGCTTCGGTGACTTGTTCGCAGGCAAGCTGGGAGCCGCGGCTCCTCTGGCCGGTCCGGTTAAGTCGGCGCCCAAGCCGCCGACTCCCGTGCAACCCGCGCATGTTACCAAGCGCTAGGGGAGCTAGTTCAGCGAACTCCTTGGATACAGATCCGTTGAGAGAAATCGGTTTGAGGCGAATGTGAAGCCGCCAAAGCCAGCCACTGCTCCCGAAAAGCCCGTACCTCCGGCCAAGCTCGAAGGCCTCTTCGTCGTGTCCGCGACGGAACTCGGCATGATGTTAGATCGGTTCGTGCGAGTGTCCTTGGGTGGTCTTCCTTGGACGCAGGTGCGTGGCCTGATCGAACAGGGTCAGGTGCGCGTAAATGGCGTGGTAGAGCGACAAACCACGTTTCCGCTGAGCCTCGGGGTTGAAGTTCAAGTGGGCGGGAAAGGAAAAGGCGCCCCGCGCGAGTCGCTTCATGCGAGCGACTTCACGTTGCTTCATTCGGATTCACACCTCGTCGTCGTGGAAAAACCATGCGGTGTCTCGACTGAGCCGTACGACGAAAACGAGAAAGACGCCCTCACGACGCGGCTCTCGCGCAAGCTCAAGTTCAAGCCCTATGTCGTGCATCGCCTCGACAAGGAAACGAGCGGCGTGTTGGTGTTTGCGCGAACCATCCAGGCGCGGGATCATCTCAAAAATCAGTTCCGCTTTCACACCACGAGCCGCTTCTACGTAGCGCTCGTCCACGGAACGCCGGAGAGTCGAACCATCCGCTCCCGCATCGTTCGCGACCGAGGCGATGGACTTCGCGGTTCCACGAACAATCCTACCCTGGGTAGGGACTCAACCACCCACATCGAGGTGCTCGAAACATTCGGGGAAGCCAGTCTGGTTCGTTGTCGCCTCGAAACGGGCCGAACCCATCAGATCCGTATTCATCTGGCGGAAGCGGGTCATCCGCTGCTCGGTGAGCGCGTCTATAGCCGAGGCTTCCGTGGTGAACTTGTAACCGCACCCCGCGTGATGCTTCATGCTCAGCATCTCGGCCTGAACCATCCCGTGAGCGAGGAGCGGCTAGAGTTCGAGCGCCCCGCGCCCGCCGATTTTCTGAGCCGACTTGAAGAACTTCGGACGCTCGGCCGAGGACCCGCCCCAGGACGGCCCGGTTTTACGCCTTCTGCGCCGAAAAATGGCCCGCCTGCGCGACAAGAACGGCGCCACCAAGTGGACGCGCGGCCGAACCGCGGTACCTTGGGCAGGAAAGAAAGGGGATCGTCTCGTGGCCCTCGCAGATAAATCTTGTCGTTCTTGTCGAGAAGGTGCGCCCCGTTTGGGCGCCGAAGAGCTAGCCGGTTTTCTAGGCGAGCTTCCGCATTGGTCTGTCGTTCCCCCGCCATCGGGCGGTTCGGCGACGGTCGCGCAAGTCGAACGCGACTTTCCCTTCCTTGATTTCGTGAGCGGTCTTCGCTTCTTGAATCGAGCTGCGGAGATCGCCGAAGAAGAGAATCATCACCCCGAGCTCACCTTGAGCTGGGGCCACGTAGTGGTCCGGATCTGGACCCACACGGCAAAAGGTGTGACCGAAGCAGACGTGATATTGGCCGCCAAATACGAGCGGCTGTTCGAGCGCGACTTTTCCTGAATCCTTCCCATGAAGCTCCGGCTGGCCGCGCTCTCGCTCAACCAAACGCCGCTCGACTGGGCCGGAAATACAGGTCGCCTCGTCCAGGGACTCGAAGCCGCGCGGGCCTCGGGGGCGCATGTTGTGTGTTGTCCCGAGCTCGCTATCTCGGGGTACGGCGCAGAAGATGCGTTCCTTTGGCCGAGTACGGCTGAGCATAGCTTGGCCGCGCTCGCACGTATGCTGCCTCACACTCGCGGGCTGATCGTGGCGTTGGGCCTGCCGCTCCGCCACGAAGGGTACCTCTTCAATGCCGTGGCCATCGCGGTCGACCAAAAATTGCTAGGTTTGGCGTGCAAGAGGCACCTGGCTGGAGACGGTATCCACTACGAGCCGCGTTGGTTTCGCCCTTGGCCAGCAGGCAAAGCCATTCAGGTCAACTTGGCCCTCGACGCGATCGCGAACATCGAGGTTGCGCTCGGGGATTGGGTGTTCGAGGTGGGCGGGGTGCGGTTCGGCTTTGAAATTTGCGAAGACGCTTGGGTCAACGAGCGCCCAGGCGCCGAGCTCTTCGCGAGTGATGTCGATGTGATTCTCAACCCCTCGGCGAGTCATTTTGCGTTCGGTAAGCACGCTTATCGTCGCACTTTGGTCGAGGCGGGTAGTCGTGAGTTTCAGGCGGCCTACGTCTACGCCAACCTGCTCGGGAACGAAGCGGGCCGCAGCATTTACGACGGGGATGGCTTGATCGCGAGCGGCGGACACATCGTCGCCTCGGGGCATCGTTTTTCTTTTGCTGAGCACAGCTTGGTTTGTGCCGACATCGATATCGAGCTGGATCGTCGTCGAGCTGCTTCGCCGCTGAGGCCAGTTACGCGCGTCGATTTTGCTTACGCCCCGCCGAAGCCGTCCGAGGCCCTCGTATCACCTCACCAGGGTCCGCTCGACAAAGCGGAAGAGTTCGGTCGGGCCGTGGCCCTCGGGCTCTTCGATTACGCTCGCAAGTCCAAGAGTCGTGGCTTCGTGGTTTCTCTGAGTGGCGGCGCCGACTCGGCGGCGTGTGCGCTGCTCGTGGCCCTCATGGTGCGCTGGTCTGTCGCTGAACGCGGACTCGATGCGGTGGCTCGCGAGTTGGGGCAAACAGGCGCAGATGCCGCGGGACCGGGAGGGCCCGAGTTCATCAAAACCATTCTCACAACTGTCTACCAGGCTACCGAGCACAGTGGGCCTGTCACCCGGGCTGCGGCCCAGGGCCTCGCCTTGAGTTTAGGGGCCGAACACCACGAGTTTGACGTTGCCCCGCTCTTCGAAAACTATCGAAAACTTGGCGAACAGGCGCTGGGACGGGGGCTCCGTTTCCCCCAAGATGACATCGCGTTGCAAAACTTGCAGGCGCGCTGCCGCGCTCCCAGCGTTTGGCTCTTGGCCAACGTGCGGGGGGCCTTGCTTCTTTCCACCAGCAATCGCTCTGAGGCCGCGGTGGGCTATGCGACGATGGACGGAGACACGGCGGGCGGACTCGCGCCCATTGCCGGCATCGACAAAGATTACCTGAGACGCTGGCTTACCTTCATGGAGCACACGGGCTTGCCTGGAGTAGGGCCTTGTGAAGCCCTGGGGGCCATCAACGCGCAAGCTCCGACGGCAGAGCTTCGTCCCGCTGAGTACACTCAAACCGACGAAGCCGATCTCATGCCGTACGACGTGCTCAATGCCGCCGAGGCTGCTTTCGTTTCGGAACGGGGCGGCCCTCGCGAGGTGCTCGCGCGTCTGCTCGAGCTCTTCCCCGAGCGTCCGCGGGCCGAATTAGTCGGCTACACGCGTCGATTTTTTCAACTTTTTGCGCGCAATCAATGGAAACGGGAGCGCTACGCGCCAAGTTTTCACCTCGACGATCGCAGTTTAGACCCCAAGACTTGGTGTCGCTTTCCCATCTTGTCGGGCGGGTTCGCAGAAGACCTCGCCGAACTGGAGTGAGAGTGCTTCGCCTCCTTCGAGCTGGCTCGTCTGCCTAGCGCCCCCGAAATAGGGCCTTTCGCTTCTCTCGAAAGGCCCGCACCCCTTCCTCGAAGTCCTCGCTTTGAAGCAAAGCGGGCTGGATGTCTCGCGAATCAGCTAACGCTTTGAGCACCATTTCGTGTCGCTCTCGACTCAGCATGGCTTTGAGCGCGCGAAGCGCGAGCGGCGCGCGTTCGGCTAGTGCCTCGGCGATGGCCGTCACTTCTTCGAGGAAGCGATCTTTCGCAAGAACTCTCTGCACCACACCTGCTTCGAGCAGCCGGTTCGCTTCGACGCGCGAACCGAGCGAGAGCCACTCGAAGGCCAAGCCGTGCCCGATGAGCGTCGGCAACAAATAGGTGCCACCCCCGTCGGGTACGAGGCCCACATGGATGAACGAAGCTTGAAAGAAAGCTGACTCGTCGGCCACGCGGAGGTCGGTAGCGAGCGCCAGGTCTCCGCCAAAACCCGCAGCGGGCCCTTGCCACGCGGCAAGCACCGGCACTGGGCATTCGACAACGCTCAAGATTAGCTCATGAAATTCACCGAGGCATTCGATGAGTTGTTCGTTGGGTCCGGAGCGAAGCCCTTCGAGCTCGTCTAGGTCGCCCCCGGCGCAAAACGCCCCCCCTTGGCCCCGAAGAACAACGACCCTCGCCTCATCGGATCCCGCGGCGGCGCGAACAGCCGAAGTGAGCTGGGAAACGAGTTCTCGGTTCAAGGCATTTCGTCGCGCTGGGCGATTGAGCTCAATCCAGCGCACCCCGTTCGCGGTACGAGTTTCCAGTAGGTCTGTCATTTCGTTCTTGGGGTCGGCCGGGCTAGGGTTTTCGAGGGTAAGGGGTGGCTTGGAAAGGCTCCCCCTCTCATACTAGCCTGACCTTTTCGTCGCCGGGAGCCAGGGGGGAAGCCTGCCTTTTCGGTCTTCGTAAAGCCAACTGTCCACCATGCTCTCTCCAGCTCGTCCTTCGCCTTTTCTGTTCGGTCTTCTGACATTGCTCTCTGCGGGCCTAGTTTGGGCCGCGACGACGTATGCCTACACCGGCGAGCATCTCACCAGCCGTTCGCAGGAGCATGTACTGAAGGTACTCACCGCTTACGGTAAAACGTGTGACAAGGGTTGCCCCTATTACGGGCCCGACGTTGCGGAGTTCGTGCAGCTCAGCGAAAAGCGTTCAGCTACGAGCTGGTACACGTGGACGTACGTCACCAACACGCTGAAGTCGGTGAAGTATTACAGCAAGGTGAACCTTGAGCGCAGCGCGAACGGCGACTTCACCATGGTGACGCGTTTGTTAGGCGAGGCCGACAAGGCCACGATCGATGAGCTGACGCGGCTCACCAAGCGCGAACACGCACCTGCCTTTGACGCAGGCGTTACTCGCTTCTCCGTCACCGCTCAGCCCGATGGCCGCGTTAAGGTGGTGCAAGCTATGTCAATGACGGCCAGCGGCATGATCACCATGTTTGGCGGCAAGATTGAAAAAGGCATGCGCGACGGCGCAGCCGTAACCTTCCAAAATATCGAAAAATAACGCCTTGGAGCGATCGAGCGAGAAAGCGGACCCTATTGGACGCCTTCGAGAGCCGACTTTACGACCGCTTGGGCTTCAGCTTGGATTTCGGCGAGGTGCTTGGCGCCTTTGAAGGACTCGGCGTAGACCTTGTAAACGTCTTCAGTGCCACTCGGCCGCGCTGCGAACCAGCCGTTTTCTGTGACAACCTTTAAGCCTCCCAGGCTGGCGCCGTTGCCACTGGCTGAGGTTAACTTTTCGACGATGGGTTCGCCGGCCAGGCTCGTGGCCTTCACTCGGTCGGGAGTGAGGCGACCGAGCTCCTTCTTCTGGGCAGGCGTTGCGGGGGCATCGATGCGCTCGTAGACGGGCGCGCCGAACTTAGCTTCGAGGTCGGCATAGAGTTCACCAGGATCTTTACCTGTGACCGCTGTCATTTCGGCCGCGAGCAGAGCCAGCAGCATGCCGTCCTTGTCGGTCGTCCAAGTGCTCGCATCCTTGCGAAGGAACGAGGCTCCGGCGCTCTCTTCGCCGCCAAATCCCAAGCTGCCATCGCTGAGGCCGTCCACGAACCATTTGAAGCCGACAGGCACTTCGACCAGGCGACGGCCGAGCGCATCGGCCACGCGGTTCAACATGCTGCTCGAAACAGCGGTCTTGCCGATACCGGCCGCGCCCCAGCCGGGACGATGCTGAAAGAGGTAGTAGATAGCGGCCGAAAGGTAGTGATTCGGGTTCAAGAGGCCGCGACTCTTCGTCACGATGCCATGGCGGTCGAAATCAGTATCGTTGCCAAAAGCGATGTCATACTTGTCTTTGAGCGCGACAAGGCTCGCCATGGCGTATTTCGACGAGCAATCCATGCGAATTTTGCCGTCCCTGTCGACGCTCATGAAGGAAAAGGTTGGGTCGACGCGGGGGTTCACCAGCTCGATGTGGAGGCCGTAGTGCTCGGCGATAGGCCCCCAATAGCCAACACCAGCGCCACCCAGCGGATCCGCGCCAATCTTGAGGCCGGCGTTCTTGATGGCGTCGAGATCTAGGATCTGATCGAGCGCTTTGACGTAGGGAGCGATGAAGTCGTATCGCACCGTGTTGGGTGCCTTGCGCGCTCTCTCGATGGGCATGCGTTTCACATCGCGAAGCCCGTTACGGATGATTTGGTTAGCTCGGTCCTGAATAGCCTGTGTGACGTCCCCACCTGCGGGCCCACCGTTCGGTGGGTTGTACTTGATGCCGCCGTCGCGGGGCGGGTTGTGACTGGGAGTGATGACGATGCCATCGGCGAGTGCGCCGTTCATCTGGCGGTTGGCCTCGACGATGGCGAACGAAACGGCGGGAGTCGGGGTGTAGACCCCCTCGGGCGCCACCTTGATCTGAACGCCGTTGGCCGCGAGCACCTCGAGCGTCGACACGAGGGCGGGCTCGCTGAGCGCGTGGGTATCGATGCCGAGGAAGAGCGGGCCCGAAATGCCCGCTAAAGTTCGATAATCAACCACGGCTTGGGCAACGGCCAAAATGTGTTGCTCGTTGAAGCGACCGTCGAGCGAACTGCCGCGATGCCCCGAAGTGCCAAACGAGACCGCTTGTGTGGGGTCAGCAAGATCCGGTGCGATCGTGTAGTAGGCGCTAATCAAACGCGGGATGTTCTCAAGGAGACTGTCGGGTGCCGGCTTGCCCGCGTAAGGACTGACGCTCATAGGTTTGGGCGTAGGCCGGGCGCGTCAATCATGCAAGACGACAAGCGTTGCTTCTCCGTAACGACTGTGATGTCGGACGCCGTGCCAACCCTCAGGAACCCGGGGCTCGGTGAACTCAAAAAGCCACTGACCATCTCTGGGTGAAACGTTCACGCAACCTGCACTCTTCAGCTTTCCCCACTCATCGTGCCAATAGGCCCCGTGGATGGCGTGCGGACCAGAGAAATTCTGCGTCCAAGGCACGTCCCCATGCACAATGGGGCCGCTCGAAGACTCCATAGTCGCCGTCTTGAACTTGCCGGTGACGAAGAAGCGGCCGGTCGGAGTACTCGCCGTCGAAATCAACTCTTTCCCGGGAACGGGCAGCCCGCCACGCCCGGCCGAAATGAGCGTAGCGTAAACGGGGTGCGCCCCCTCGTAGGCGAGAAGCCAGCCGCCGAGGATGCTGATTTCGATCCAGGTCGGCGGACGAACCGACTTCGAATCGTTACGCTGGGGCTCAGAGCTTGCGCTCGAGAATTCGCGCGGAAAGGGTTCGCGTGGATCGATCACGACCACTTCGCCGCGACGCACCCAAAGCTCATTTCCGTGAAGTTGATAGTAGCTCGCTTTGCCCACGGTAACAGGTGGACCCTCGAGCCTTTGATGGGACAGGCGGGGAGGGGAAGGGCTAGTCGAGCGAACAAACTCTTCGGCAGACCGTCGTTCGTAGACGGCCGCGTCGTCACTCTTGAAGAAAGCGAGAGGTAGCTGAAGTTCCCCTCCCAACTGGACGCCTTGAAACGTGACTTCGGGTAATAGCTCGACGTCAGAACGCGCGACCCAGCTCAAATCGGCTCCGAGAAGCAGGCCGGTCTCGAGATAGTCGCCATCGGCGGCGTACGCGAATGCGGAGCGCGCGTAGATGTGATCTCGGCGTTCGCTGAGTCCTGAGGGGAGCTCCGGCAAAGTTGGCGCGGGGTGACCGAAAGTGCCGCCTTTGCGCGTGCCCCAAGCTTTCAAAAAGGGTTCGGCATGAGCGAGCGATTCGAAACGACGAATGTCCCGGTTTATCCACGCGTAGCGATGGGGCGTGGGGGTCTCTACGCGAGCACGAAAGGGTAAGAGTGCACGATAGGTCGGATCGTTAGCGTCAAGTGTAGCGCGCTGTGTATCGACACACACCCAGCCACGCGGTTCGACGGGCACCCAACTCCCGCCACAACCGTGCCCCGAAACACGCTCCGAGGATCGAACCTGAACGGAGCCGCCAAACCACAGCATGCCGAGCCACTGCAGCTCGGAGCTAGGCCCGCTGCGGACCCAAACATTGCGGCTCTTGGCGTAAACTCGCGGCGCGTCGGATGGTGCTGGCCCGCCCGGACTGACTTTGGAATCGTGCGCCGGGAGGTGAGGGGACGCGTGCTGCGCGCGCTCCGGACTCAATCCGACGGCTGTTGGCATGGCCACTGCCGCACTATCGGCGACGGGGGATAGTGCACGCGGATTTCGAACCTCGTCGGAGGCCGAATCGGTGACCTGGGGCTCGGCATCGCAGCCGAGGAGACACAGGCCGAGCCAAAGGGACGCGCGACGCATCGCTACTCTCTTGGCACGCGCCTGTGTTTTGGTCGAGATCTTGCCGTTTTCTTTTCCAAAAGTCGGATTTGTAGGCATTTAGGCCAGATGCGATGGGCCTCTCCGCCGATTTTTATGTCAAAACTGGCGAGAAGAGCGATGGGGCTTTCGGGGCGATCCCCCTCGGGTGCGCTCGTTCTAGGTCTGGCTCTCGGAACCGTGGCTTGCGCCGCGCCCCTTCCGGACGCGGCTCTTGCGCCGCCGCCTTGGAGTGAGAGCGGCTATCGCGCTTCGTACGACTCGAAAACAACACCTGAGGTCGTAGCTTCGACCAAGGCCACGCCACGCAGCGCATCGGCCGTCGCGCCCCCGCCTCGTGTCGCGGTCCCGGTGCGCCCGCTCGTTCGGAACGACGCTTGTTTGAAGGAGTTGAGGGCTGAGGGGGTCACATTTTCCTCAGCCAAAGCCACCCCAGGTATTGAAACCCCGGTCATCGTGTCGGGCACGTTGGGGGGACTCAAATTCTGGGCGAACGATGGGCGGCCGCTTCTGCTCGATTGTCGTTTGGCGCTGGCGTTAGCTCGCCTCGAGCCCACTTTCGAGCGCTTTCATGTTTCCGCCGCACGCTTTTCAGGAGCCTACGTTCGCAAGACGACGCGCACGGGCCGCATGAGTCACCATGCCTATGGCCTCGCCATCGACATTCACACCCTCGTTATCAACGGCGAAGCCGTCGATGTGAAGAAGGGGTTTGCGCGAGGAGCGGGATGTGAGCGCCGCTCAACCGCCTTGAACCAACTGGCATGCGAGCTGCGCGCGAGCGGATATTTCGAAGAGTTTCTAACACCCGACTACAACGCAGATCACGCGGACCACCTTCATATCTCTGTGCCCCTGTCGTCCCGTTCGGCCTCGGCTAGTCTGGAAAAGCGCGCGTCGAGTAAAGACGACGTGAAAGTCGCCCGCAGATAGAAACCGCGCGGCAATTCGGCGTACGGAGCGCCATCTTCGTCGTACGCGCGCCGCGTGGAGCGGCTGCTCGCAGCTTTGGGGCGCACCTGGAGGACGAGCCCGAGATGCCCAGTGATTTCGGGCGTGCGACCTTGCACGACTAGCCCGGCGAGCTCTTCCCAATCCCGCTGCAACTGAGCGCTCTCGGCCGCATTGGGCAGCCATAAAAACGGAGTCCCGAAGCGGCGTTCGGGTAAAGGGATCGAGCGCTGGCCTTCGACCGGAACCCATAACACCCGGTCTAACTTCTTTTTGACGCGACTCGACTCCCAGTCGCTACCATCGAGACGCGATAGTTCAATCGTGCACACGAAAGTTGATTCGGTGGGGCGCCCATTTGGCCCAATGGGGAGAGTCTTGAGCTCAACGCCCAGTTCGGGAAAATCGGGTTCTGCGCGAGAGCCCGCGCTCGCCCCCAAGAAGACCTCAATGAGCTCACCCACATAACCCTTGGCTCGTCGCGCCTCCTCAGGAGCCCGTTTGCCTACCAGCACGCGGACTTCTTCTACCGAGAGCCCGGCTAGGCGGTCGGCCCGAATCTCGAGCTCAGCGAGCGAACGAGGTGGCGAAGTGAAACCAACCATGGCTAGGGTACGTAGGGAGGGGTAGCCAAGCTATGTCGCTGGGGCCAAAAACGAATTCGGAAGGAACGTCGATGGAAAACAAAATCTCAACGAAGTTTGCGGCGCTCGCCGCGCTCGGCTTAATCAGCGCAGCTTGTGGCGGAAGTAAAGCCCCCGCTGTTGAACCCGGGGCTCCTGCAGGAGACATGGCCGCTGAAAAGTCTGGCTGCAAGGGTGAAAACGGCTGCAACGGCGAAGGCGAAGCGCATTCTTGCAAAGGCGAGCACGGCTGTAAGGCCGAAACGGACAAGGCCGAATGCAAAGGCGAGCACGGCTGCAAAGGCGAAGGTGACAAGGCCGAATGCAAGGGCGAGAGCGGTTGCAAGGGCGCTCCCCCCACGGAACCCGCACCCGATAGCCGAGCGATGAAGCCCTAAAGCTGGTCGATTTTTTCGCCTCGAAAGCTTCGTGTTTCGAGCCCTATCCGCGACGCCGCTTCGAGTGGAGTCGCGGATTCTTTTTTGTCCTAGCCAGCTCGATCTAACGCGAACCGTGTGCGAGCTTGAGCCATCCCCGATGGAGCTCGATCACATCCTCATTACTGGAGCCCGCGAACACAATCTGAAGTCGGTCGACGTCAAGATCCCGAAGAAGAAGCTCGTCGTGCTGACGGGCGTGTCGGGTTCCGGAAAATCGTCGCTGGCCTTCGATACGCTCTATGCCGAAGGCCAAAGGCGCTACGTGGAGAGTTTATCTGCCTACGCGCGGCAATTTTTGGGTCGGCTCGATAAACCTAAGTTCGATGCCATGCGCGGCCTCTCGCCGACCATCTCCATCGAGCAGAAAACGGCTGGGTCGAACCCTCGCTCTACCGTCGGCACCATCACAGAGATAGCCGACTATCTGCGCGTACTTTACGCGCGAGTGGGTGTTCAGCACTGTGCGAAATGTGAGAAGCCCGTTCAGAGCCAAACTGCCGAACAAATTGCGCACTTGATCGCGAAGCAGCCTAAAGGAGCTAAAGTGATCTTGCTCGCGCCCTTGCTCGAGAATCGCAAAGGCGAGCATCGCGAGCTCCTCGAAACAGCCCGGCAAAAAGGCTGGGTGCGCCTGCGAGTCGACGGGGAAATCGTTGAGAGTGAAGGGCTAGAGGCCCTCGACAAGCGCAAGAAGCATTTTGTGGAAGCGGTCGTCGATCGCATCGTGATAGGGCAGGCCTCGCTAAGTCGCATCACCGAATCAGTCGAGAAGGGCCTCGACGCGGCCAGCGGCCAGCTCATGGCGCTGATCGACGGCAAGGTGACGCTCTACTCGAAGCTCGCGGCATGCTGCGGCATTTCTTATCCGGAGCTCACGCCGCAGAGTTTTTCTTTCAATAGCCCGCAGGGCATGTGCCCCGACTGTTCGGGGCTGGGCACGAAGACCGCCATCGATCCCGATTTGGTCGTGCCGGACCCCAAGCTTACCATCGATGACGGCGCTGTGGCGCCTTGGGGTGACGCAGTGTCTGAGAAGGATACTGGCTTCGGCGCAGGCATGAGGCTGCAAATTTTGAAGCAGATGAAGGTGCCGCTGGATAAGGCGTGGTCGCGGCTGCCAGCGAAGCTGCGCGAGACGCTGCTCTACGGAACAGGCGAAAAGCGCTATACCGTCAAGTGGAAGGGTAAGACAGGCGGCGGAACTATGGCCGTCCGTTATGAAGGTGTGGTTCCGCGCCTAACGCGAGGTCTCAGTGAAAGCACCTCTGAGAGCGCACGCCAGTACTACGCTAAGTTCATTGGTACCGCGCGTTGCGAGTCTTGCGGTGGAGCGCGTCTGCGCAAAGAGAGCGCGCTCGTCAAGATTGAAGGCTCTTCCTTGGTTGACATTAGCGCACTCACGGTACGAGACGCGCTCGAGTTCTTCGATACGCTCAAGCTCACCGGCAATAGCGCCACCATTGCGAGTGAAGTCTTAAAGGAAGTCACTCTGAGGTTAGGTTTCCTCGATCGCGTGGGGCTCTCCTATCTATCGCTCGACAGGCCAGGGCCTACGTTGAGCGGCGGCGAATCGCAACGGATTCGCCTAGCGAGCCAAGTGGGCTCTGAGCTGACCGGGGTGACGTACGTGCTCGACGAGCCGAGCATCGGCTTACATCAAAGGGACAACGAACGGCTCATCGAAACCTTGATCCGCATGCGCGACATCGGCAACACCGTCGTGGTGGTGGAGCACGACGAGGACACCATTCGAGCCTCGGACTATGTGATAGATTTTGGACCGGGTGCTGGCCGAAACGGCGGCGAAGTGGTGTTTGCTGGCACACCGAGCGCGCTCGAGAAGGCTCGAGGCAGCATCACCGGCGACTACCTCGCGGGGCGAAAGGGCGTGCAAGTGCCCACGGCGCGCCGCAAAGAGAAGGGGAAGCTCAAGATCTTGAACGCCCGAGAGAACAATCTCAAAGAGCTCACTGTCGAAGTGCCGCTTGGTGTGATGACGGCCGTGACCGGGGTTTCGGGGGCGGGTAAGAGCACCCTCATCAATGACATTCTTTTCCCAGCTCTCGCGCGGCACCTGCACGGCTCACAGGCCAAAGTGGGTGAGCACGATGGACTGGAGGGGCTTGAAGCCATCAACAAGGTGATCGATATCGATCAGCAGCCGATCGGCCGCACTCCGCGCTCGAATCCAGCCACGTACATCAAAGTTTTTGACGAAATACGCCGCGTTTTTGCCGAGTTGCCCGAGGCGCGAGCGCGCGGCTACCTGCCGGGGCGCTTTTCCTTCAACGTCTCGGGCGGGCGGTGCGAAGCGTGCGAAGGGGACGGCGTCAAACAGGTGGAGATGCACTTTTTGGCAGACGTATTCGTCACCTGCGACCAATGCCAAGGCCAGCGCTTCAACGCGAGCACGCTCGAGGTCACCTACAGGGGCAAGAACGTCGCGCAGGTACTGAAGCTCACCATCAGCGAGGCGCGCGAGCTCTTTTCGGCGCACCGAAATATCGCCGAGCCGCTCAAGTTGCTCGAAGAGGTTGGCGTCGGCTATTTGGAATTAGGGCAATCGTCTCCGACGCTCTCGGGTGGTGAGGCCCAACGCATCAAACTAGCGCGCGAGCTATCGCGTCGAGCCACGGGTGACACCCTCTATATTTTGGACGAGCCCACCACGGGCCTGCATTTCGCGGATGTAGCCAAATTGCTCGATGTTTTGCACCGTTTGGTGGATGCAGGCAACTCGGTACTCGTCATCGAACACAACCTGGATGTAATCAAAACGGCCGATTGGGTGATCGATCTGGGTCCCGAAGGTGGCCCTGGTGGCGGCGAATTGATCGCCGTAGGCACTCCGGAAGAGGTCGCGAAAGTCCGAAACTCGGAGACGGGAAAATACCTGGCCCGGATGCTCCGTGCTGCACCCAAGGTTGAGAAGTCCTCGGCGAGCAATGGCAAACGAAAGCCGGTCGTCCATGAAGCTCAACGTTCACCGCAAGCAAACAAACCTGCGGCCAAGACGAGCCCAAAATCAGCGGCGCGAGCGACCGGCAGGGTGGCAGGTTAGTTCGAACGCTGTGAGAGGATAGTTACAAGCACGCTTGATCGCTAGTTTCGGGGGACAAATCGGTCCTCTCCTTGGTAAGAGTCGCTCCTCTACGATCCCGTGCATGCATCAGACCTCGAGAAAAGTGCTCCGAAATCAATTGGGGCTGGCGGCGATTTCCACTCAGCTCGGTCTGGCTCTTGCGGGATGTGGATCTAGCATGGAGGGTCCACCTTCAAGCAGTGGGGGCGCGAATTCCAGTGGCGGCAGTAGCGTTGGTGGCAGCGCCGTCGGTGGCAGCGCTGCGGTGGGCGGAAGCAGCGGTGGCTCGGTTAGCGGCAACGGAGGGAGCGTCGGGGCGAATGGCGGAGGGGTAGCGTCCGGTGGTGCAGTAGGGGGGGGCGCCGCAGCAGGTGGTGGCGGTGCGGGCGGCTCCGATGCAAACGGTGGTTCGGTTGGCGGCGGGGTTGCGTCGGGCGGCTCGTCGAGTGAAGGCGCAACTCTTATTCCGGATCCTTCGTGGACCTGTGGTCTTCCCGGCGGGATCGTCGCGCCGGAGTTGGGTACACTCGTCTTCGAGACCGACCTCGAAGTGGGTGAGGTTTATGAGGTCGGCAAGACGCAGTATGGTGAGCGCAGGGTCCTCGACATTCAGGGTGGCGCTGTCACGAGTGCCAAGCTGAACGCAGATTTTCTCGAAGGCGGGCTCGACTTCGAACTCGAACTCTCGAACGGGGCCATAGAGCTCGAGCAGGTCAATATGCTGCGAGCGAACGATGGAGCGCTCATCTACATGCGAACCTGCGGCGTGGCCCAAGCCGGCGAATCGACGGTGCGCATCGTGCCGGATTTCGAAGTGGCTACGTCGAGCTCACTCGCTTGGCTCAACACAGGCAAGTTTGTGGGCACGCGGAGCTTCGATGCAGCCGCCAAGAAGCTAGCCCTCAGCATTTACGACGTGGCAGCCGCTAGCGCATCTGGCTCGGAGATCGAACTCGTCGATCCCGAGGCTGATCTCGACCAACCCTGGGAATGCTCTAAGAAGACCGGCTCCCGCGGCGCGTCGGTCTTCACCGAGACGGTCACGCTCGGTTCGTCGCTGTCAGTGGGCACCAGCAAGAACGGTACACGAAATGTTATCCCCATTACGGGCGGCACAGTCACGGGTCGGTTCGAAGGGCGAGTCTCGCCAGGCGGCGCTGACTACCAACTAATTAGCGGTTCGACTGTGCTGGATGCTCGCTACACTTTGGCGAGCAATGACGGCGAGTACGTCGTTGTTCGAAATTGTGGCGCTTTCGGCGCGCTCATCCCGTGGTTTGAGACACGTGCTGACGGACCATATGCTTTCCTCAACGAAGGCGAATTCCTGAGTTCTGATCCGGGGTCGGCCTCCGGAGGCGTGAGTATCACCTTCTATGAACGGCAGTAGAAAATGTCGAACTTCGATAGCTAGCAAGTCTGCGGAGACGGCCTACAATTTCGGGCATCATGATGAGTCCCGAATGGCTAGCTGCGCTGGCTCGCTACAACCGCTGGATGAACGAGAAGCTGTACGCGTCCGCTGCGACCTTGAGCGACGAAGAGCGAAAGCGCGATGTGGGAGCGTTCTTCAAGTCGATTCACGGCACGTTCAATCACCTCTTGTTCTCAGATAGGGTTTGGCTTTCGCGCTTTCAGGGTTCGGGCGTTGCAGATGGCCTATTTGGCGTGCCGGGGTTTCGTTCGCTCGATCAAGAGCTCTACTCAGACTTCGATGAGCTCCGCCGAGAGCGCGCGCGAACGGATGCCGAGTTTTCGTCCTATGTTGGTGGACTTACCCAGGAGCAGCTCGCGGGTAACCTTGTCTTCTTGCGCCGAGGTCAGAGGTTCGAGGGCCCACTATGGTGGACGGTCGCGCATGTCTTCAATCACCAGACGCATCATCGCGGCCAGGTGACGACGCTCCTCACACAAAAAGGCATCGATCCGGGAGCTACAGACCTATTCGCAATGTTCCTCGAAGAGCAGGCGGCTGAGGCTTAGCCTTGAAGGTAGACGGGCCGAGCGGAAGCCAGGAGTTTTGCACCCCAAGTCGACATCAGAGGTCCTCGTGAAGTAGCTGAACGTCGCGACGCGCGGCGCCGCGCCGGAGTTCGCCGCGTGCAATCAGGGCTGCGCGGGGGGCCAGCGCACGCCTAGGCCTTGGTGCGGTGAGCCAGGCGCGAGCCGCACGTCGTCCGCAGGATCGGGCAGCACTTGCCAGACGTCAGCGTTTTCGTCGGGAGGTTTGCCGGTGCTTTGTGCGAGCGCTCGGTAGAGAGCGCCCTGGTGCACCACCACGGCGCCCACCTCATAAGCTACGGCGCGCATATCGGGGCTCAGCGTGGCGGTGGGCGTCCACCACTCGAGTTTTCGCAGGTCTGCCTCGAGCTCGGGTAGCATGAAATCGCGAAACTCTACCGGCGGCACTTCTGCATTGGTGTTGTTGCTCTCCGTAACGCTGGGGAACGTGTAGAGAAGGAACGGAAACGTAGACTCCGCCACGTTGTCTATTAGCAGGTGCGGATTGGGAGTATTGGCCCCCACCCCAAACACTTGAACGGGCGGTTTCGCGTCCGGGTACACGCTGTCGTAGTTGAAGCGAAAGCCGCGAAACACGTTGCGCAAAAACTCGATAGTAACGCCGGTATCATCAGCGTGGGTGTACACGCCGCTCGAAGACGAGTCCGAGAAGTAGTTGTCGGTAAACGAGACTTTGTCGCTCGCGCTGTGCGGGTCTCCCTCCACGACGGTCGGGAAAAACTCGACGAAGAGGTCCCCGGTGCCGACGACAACGTTATGGTGGAACGCGCCGCTGCCGTAACGCTGCCCATATTGCACGTTGCCATCTTGGTACTGCTGGAAGGCAGAGCGCCAACGCACCGCGCCAGGGCCGAACACATTGTGGTGCACCTCAAGGCCGTCGCCCTGCTGGCCGATCTGAATGGCCTCCGTGCCCGTGCGAAGAAAGCGGTTATCGTAAATGTGCAGGTGCTCGAAGGCGTGCTGCGGCTGCTGTTGGGTGCTGCCGAAGTAAATACCTTCGGAGCCCGTGTCGTGAATGTAGAGGTCGTGCACCTTCACGTTCTTCATCGTGGCAGAGCCGTCGTTGTCGGTCTTGGCGACGATGCCGGCGAACTCTGCGCGGGCCACCTCGACGCAGTCGAGCTCAAAGTCAGTGGCTTTGCTGCCGATGGAAAGCCCCGTCAGCCCTTCCTTGCTGAAGGCATCGTCGATGAAAAACCCGTAGCTGCCCTGGCTGTGAGCATACGCGCCCTCGGCGTGTCCCCGAAACTCCGCGTCGCCGGTCTTGCTAATCGGATCATAACGACCGGTGAGGATCCAGTTCTTCCCGCCGCCCAGCGACATAACGTAGTTGGCGGCCCTGCCGCCCACCTTCACTTGCCCGCCCAAGTTCGTGATCACGAGCGGCCGCTCCAGCGTGCGCTCCGGCAAGTTGCCGAGCAAGATCGTTCTGTATTCGCCCGCGGCAACATAGAGCCGGTCTAGCGTTGAGAAGTTCACCTCCGGGAAGCTCGCGATGACGTCTGGATAGTAGAGCTCCCCATTGGCATTGGCGGCAGGTAACGCGAACGTACTTTCGGGCCCCTCGCCGAAACGGCCGTACGTCGGCTCCACGCTGTCGTCTCCGCCGTAACTAGGTGTGGCGCCGGCTCCGTCGTCGCCAGCGCTGCCCCCCGCAGCGCTACCCCCCGCGCCGCGGCCTCCCGTAGAGTTGCCGCCGCCCGCTTCCGTATCGCTCGAAGCTTCCCCGCTGCCGCAGTTAGCGAGTCCCGCCGAGAGAGCGCTGAAAATTCCGAACCAAACGCCGAGCTTCCCGAGGCTCGTTGTTCTGCGCGCCAGCCTACCTCTACGCACGTTGACCTCTTCGTTCCGCGTTTGAGAGCTAAGCTACCACTCGCCGTGCAATTTCAGCGGCGACGGTCATCAGGATGGCCGTACCGATGGCCGGCAAGAAGCCGTCGACGCGGAAGCGTCGACTGAGGCCGGCCGTCATCTTGATCACGATGGCTGTGCTCACGATCATGGTGGTGAGGTAGAAGATGAAGCCGATGCCTAGCGTCGCAAAGCCGAGCACCACGAAGAAGAGCCAGCCAAATAGGAACTGGAGCACTCCGTAGACGGCTGCAACAAACAGGGCCGTCCCAAAGTCACCATCGAGGCGCACGCGTGCAAACAATTTGTCGGCCACGACAAGAGCGATGGCCGCGAAAACCCACGAAACGACGAAACTTAGCACTTGGATCTCCTCGGGCGGCGAACGGGAAGGTTCGCATGGGCACACGCTAACCCACGTTCGCCGTTCGACAAATCTGGCCACTTGAGGGCTCTCACCCCAGGATTTCGACCGCAAAAGGGGGGGGCGGGCTAGACCCCGGCCGAGGCCTACGGTATTCGCCCCGTCCCCGCTCGGAAGGCGGGCGAATACAGGAGAGTTAGCGCGAAATGGAAGCAAAGATCGTCGTTCTTGGCGGAGATGGAATTGGCCCAGAGATCACCAGCGTGGCAACGAGCGTGCTTCACGCCGTCGCCCAACAATTCGGCCACACCTTCCAATTCGACGAACAGCTCATCGGCGGGATCGCTATCGACCAAACGGGCACCGCCTTGCCCGAGGCGACGCTCACGGCCTGCAAGAGCGCTAAAGCCGTATTGCTCGGCGCCGTCGGTGGACCCAAATGGGACGACCCCACCGCGAAGGTTCGGCCTGAACAAGGGTTGCTCGCGATTCGTAAAGGGCTCGGCCTCTACGCCAACCTGCGCCCCGTGCGCGGCTATTCGCAACTGCTCGGCTCATCTCCGCTCAAGCGCGAATTGGTCGAAGGGGTAGACCTATTGGTTGTTCGTGAGCTTACGGGCGGCCTCTACTTTGGGGCCCGGCAAGAGGCTTCGGGCAGCGGTCCCGATGCGCGCGCTTTCGACACCATGGAATACACCGGCCAAGAGATCCGCCGCGTGCTCGAGCTAGGGGTTACTCTCGCCAAGGGTCGCCGCGGCAAGCTTACCAGTGTCGACAAGGCCAACGTGCTCGCCAGCTCACGCCTTTGGCGCAAGATTGCCACCGAGATCAAAGACAAGGAAGCCAAGATTGAACTCGAGCATCAGCTCGTAGACTCTTGCGCCATGCGGCTGGTCACCAATCCCAAGAGCTTCGACGTCATCGTTACTGAGAACATGTTCGGCGATATCCTCTCGGACGAAGCCGCTGTTTTGACGGGCTCGCTCGGCATGCTGCCGAGCGCTTCGCTCGGCGAAGGCACGATGGGCCTCTACGAGCCCATCCACGGCTCGGCTCCCGATATCGCGGGCAAGGGCATCGCCAACCCGGTGGGCACAGTACTCAGTGCTGCCATGCTCCTTCGCCATAGCCTGGGCCTCGAAAGTGAAGCTTCGGCCATTGAACAGGCCGTAGAAAAGGTGCTGAGCCAAGGCACGCTCACGCGCGACCTAGGCGGAAGTACTACCACCAAAGAAATGGAGCTCGCGCTTCTTCGCGCGCTCTAACAATGTAGGTAGCCTCGCCCGAGCTACTCTCGGCGCTAGAACTCGAGAACTGGCCATGGAATCTCCTCCAACAACGTCAGGCGACGCTCCCAAGGTGTTTCCGCGGCTCACTAGCTTTCGCACGGCCGATCACCCTGGCACTTTGGGGCAAATCGGCCCCGAAGCGCGCCATTTCGTGGTCGAAGAAATCCCAGCTTACTCTCCGGTGGGGCAGGGCGAGCACCTCTATTTGTGGATTGAGAAGGTGGGTCTCAACACCCCCGATGTAGAGAGGCGCATCGCACGCGCGCTTGGCATCAACCCGCGCGACGTGGGCTATGCAGGCCTCAAAGATCGCAACGCCATAACGCGGCAGTGGTTCTCGGCACTCAGCAAGCATACTGGCGAGGGGTTAGAGCTCGGCGAAGGGGTGCTGATCCTAGAGTGCGCGCGCCATGAAAATAAGTTGCGCACGGGTCACCTTCGCGGGAATCGCTTCATCATTACGTTGGTCGATGTTCCTCATCCCGAGAGGGCCGAAGGCATCGCTCAGAGGCTCATTGAGCGCCGTCTTGGCAATTTCTTCGGGGCTCAGCGCTTCGGTCGAGGCGGGCAAAACCTGAGCCAGTCCCTCGGGACTCTTCGCGCGGGGCCCCGAGCGCGGGGTCGTCGCAGTCACTTTGATGCCAAGCTCGGCGCTAGCGTAATTCAAGCCGAGCTCTTCAATCGCTATGCTCTCTTGCGCTTAGCGCGCCCGGAGCCTCTGTTTGAAGGCGAAGTGGTGCGGCTCGAAGGCTCAGCCAAGTGCTTCATCGTCGAAGATGTTGCCCAAGAACTACCTCGCCTCGAGCGCGGCGACATCCACCTTACCGGGCCCATGGTTGGCCCGAAGATGGTCGCTGCACGGGGTGTGCCGTTCGAACTCGAACAAGAAGTATTGCGTGAACTCGAACTCGGCGTGGGGGAGCTGACCACCCTCGCCGAAGACGCGCCCGGGACCCGTCGCGATTTGCTCGTGGCCCCCGAAGGACTCCGTATCGAAAGCAGTGGGCCAGACTCATTGCGGCTCGAGTTTGCGCTGCCCGCGGGGAGCTACGCCACCGAGCTCATTCGGGAGTTCACTCGTAGCCCGACGGGCGATCGACCCATTTCCGCCGGCACGACGCCACGCAGTCCGAGTTTGCCGGACGTGTGACAGAGAGCTGGCTAACAGACGCTCAACTGAAGGCTCGGTTGAGTCCTCACGGGTGCCTCGGACCGGGGCCAAAGCGAACCCTGCGCCTCGGAGCGAGCCCAGATGGTGCGCCTGGATTCAACGCGCAGACTGACGCCGTGCTAGGGAAGGTGGTTCGAAACCCCTCACAAGCGGCTCAGTAACTCAGTCTTCTTGGTAGCGAATTCAGCGTCTGTCAGGACGCCTTTGCTGCGCAAATCGCCCAATTTTTCGAGTGCGCTCACGATATCGTGAGTGCTGACTCCTCCTGGAATCGGGGAGTTTTGAACCGAGGGGGGCGGCGGCGTATAGGCAGCCGGCGCATTGTAGGCAGGCGCCTGGGGTTGGCTGACGTAAGGTTGACCGTTCCGCGAGACAACGGGCAAACGCGAGAGGTCTACTGTTCCGTATTGGCTACTGAAGGCGATCGAGCCGTTCGAGCCCTGCTGCTGCGAGAAGCCGCCGATGTTGTGATCTTGGGTATCGTAAACCCACACTTCGCCTCCCGACTTCACGGCTAAGCGGCGGTTGTTCCAGAAGTACGCGTACTTGACGTTGTTCTGATTGCCGGTGGCGCTCGGCGAGCCGAGGTCTGAAGGCCACCAATTGTCCTCCGGATCGGGGACGAACAGGTTAGATTGGCCGCGCATGCCACCATTGGCTTGGTGTTGATGGCTGCTGCCACCCTGGCTTTGGGATTGAAAACTACCGCTTTGCAAGAGACCCGGTTGGTTGGCTAAAATGTTAGCGATCTCGAAGCAGAGGTTGTCGACGCGACCCTTGAGGTAGCCGTTGAACATGTCACCGATCATCGTCATGCCGCCGCGCATCCATTGCCCGTAGCCACCAAACTCGTTGTGGCTAAATTGAGCCATGCCGCCGTTGCCGTTCAACACGGCGAACATCATGTGGGTCACGGCATCGATCGAGAAGCCGTGTCGCTGCGCGAGGTCACTCGCGATCCGCTGTCCGTTCGGACTCAGTTGATTCATGCGCGGCCCCGTAGCACGCCTTCGTGTCCCCAGTGTTCCAACTTTGCCGCGAACAAGTTCGGAAGGCCTGTACTCCCTTGTTTTTATGGGAAAAATTGAGGCAACGCTTTTGCCCGTTGGGGGATAGCGGCCGTGCCAAGCTGGTGGAGCTCAAGGCCGCTCAAGCAACGGGTCAGAGTTTTTTGGCCGGAGGCTCGCAGGCCACGGCGGCGGTCTCGATCACACCCCGACGGCGGAGTCGGGCCATGACGACGCCACTAGCCAATGCCCAGGCGAGCCCTAAGCACCAGCCCGCAAGAACGTCAGTCGCGTAGTGTACGCCCAAGTAGATGCGACTGATGCCGATCAGAAGCATCACAACCACTCCGCTAGCGATGCTGTAGACCTTGAGGCGTGGTCCATCGACGACCTGCGCAATGAGCGCCCCGAGCATTGGATAAAGCGCGCTAGAAGCGACTGAATGCCCACTCGGAAAGGAGAAGTTGTCGAGTGCGATGTATGCGTTGAGGCTCATGGGCCGCGGGCGTCCGAAGAGACCTTTCAAGATATATGCGCTGTATATCGCTAGCGCGATACCTAAGCCGAAAGCCAGCGCGGTGCGATGGTGTCGCGCCAGAACCAAATACCCGAGCACAAAAAAAGCAATGATGGATATAATAGGGCCGCTACCGAGTACGGTCACGTCGTGCCAGAAGATGGCCCAGAACGTATTCGGGCGGGCCGGGCCATCACTGCGGATGAGGGCCGCAATAGCGATGTCGAGGCGCGTTTCGCCGGTTCGGATTGCGAGCGCGATGACCAGGAACGAAAGTGCTAGGCAGCCAAGCGAGAGCCAGATCGCTACCGAGCTCGAGCGACCTCCTGTGGGATGTTGACGATTAAAAAAGGCGAACATGGCGCAAAACGAGGCTGACTGAGCCTAATTAGGCGTTGAGTTCAAATCAATCCTCCCGGCTGGCGCGTCGTTTTTGCGAGCGGCAGGGGCTCAATTGCGCTCGATCGACAGGAGCGAAAGCGCTACGTGGCCGGTCGCCCGACAAGCTTTGAGATCAAGCGAGAGGACGAGCTGCGTTCCGAGCTCTTCCTCGGGGTCAACGATGATTTGCGTCAGGCGCCAGCGCTCAGGCTCTTGCTCGATGGTGAGATAGCGCGGACTTCGCGCCTGCGGATCGAGGCGCATTGCGCCGTACTCCTCGAAATAGGGCGCAAAAGCTGCTTCGAGGGCCGCTGGCTCCCAGACAGGCCCACCGGCTGAAGCAGGCAAGAAGTGGAGCGCACCCTCGTAGTCCCTACGGCCGAGGCGTTGCACGAGTCGCCAGACCTCATTGCGCACGAGCGCGGTGAAGGCGCGTCGATCGCGGGTGATGTCGAACTCTTCGGGGGGCCCGGGCTCCGCCTGAGTCAATGCTGCTTCGGGGTTTTGGAGGCGCGTCCACTCTTCGAGCAGGCTTGCGTCGACGGAGCGCACCTCGGCTCCGAGCCAATCGATATAGTCCTGGAGCTCCTCGGTCTTGGCTGAATCAGGCAGGCTGCGTTCAAGACCGCGATAGATCTCGGACAAGTAGCGCAACAGCACGCCTTCAGCGCGTTCGAGGCCGTATTCTTTGACGTACCCGTTGAAGGCGAGTCCTTGCTCGTACATGTCGCGAGCGATCGATTTGGGCGCGATGGTGTAGCTCAGGGCCCAAGGGTGCTGCTTTGAGAAAGCCTCAAATGTGCCCTCGAGGAAGTCGAGCTCGGGCGGCATCAGGTGCGTCACCTTCTCCAGTTCGGTCATGCGCTCGTCGTATTCGACGCCGGCATGTTTGAGCTCGGCGAGGCGTCGACCCTTGAGCACGTCGACTTGCCGCAGCAAGACGATGCCGGGATCTTCAACGGACGCTTCGATCAAACTCACGACCAAGAGCGTATATTGCAGCTCAGCCTGATCGAGCGAGTCGACCACCTCGAGCACGTACAGCGAAAGCGCCTGATTGAGCGAGAATTCTGCGCCAAAATCGCTCGCTACCTGGAGCTTTCCGTCGCGCATTTCGAGGACACCCGAGCGCGCAAGTCCGCGGAAGAGGCCGAGCGCCTTACGACGCTGGGCTCGCTTCTTCACATCTGTATCGTGATTGTCGGCGAGCAAGTCCTTCATGGCGCGGCACCCAGCCGTAGAGCGACCGAGCACGGAGAGCATCATGCCTACGCTCACGTCGAAGCTTGACGTGAGCGGTTCACAAGGCGCACTCGAGAGCAGCTCGAGCGTTTTTTGATCCCAGGGCACGTAACCTCGCTCGGGGGGCTTCTTCATGTGGAGCTTACGTTGCTTCTTTGCGTCGCCCTCGGCCTTGCGCTTGAGCATCAGGTTCTCGATCACATGCTCGGGAGCTTGCGCCACGACCGTGCCGCGATCGTCGAAACCACGACGCCCGGCGCGTCCCGCAATTTGCAAGAAGTCTCGTACAGAGAGCAACTTGGTCTTGCTGCCATCGTATTTGCAAAGCTGGGTGAAAAGCACGGTGCGAAGCGGGATATTGACGCCCACGCCCAGCGTGTCCGTGCCCACGATCACCTTGAGCAGTCCGCGTTGCGCCAAACGTTCAATCAATCGCCGATAGCGAGGCAAGAGTCCCGCATGGTGCACCCCTATGCCATGCGGAATGAACCGCGATAGCACCTTGCCGAAGGGACTCTCGAAGCGCTCATGAGCGATCTCGAGCTTGAGCTCTTTCTTTTGCTCCTTGGACAAGAGATCGAGGCTGGTCAGGCTTTGAGCTTGCTCAATCGCTGCGCGCTGCGAAAAATGGACGACATAGATGGGCGCTCGGTTCTCTGCGACGAGGTCTTGAATGGTCTCCTGGAGTGGTGTCTCTGCGTAGCGAAAATCGAGCGGGACCGGCCGTTCGTGGCCAACGACAGTTGCCGTCGGCCGTCCGGTAATTTCGCTCGCTGCCCGCGCAAACGGCGCAGGATCCCCGATTGTGGCGCTCATGAGCAGGAAGCGCGCTTGGGGTAAGGTGAGGAGCGGGACCTGCCAGGCTGTCCCGCGTTCGCGATCCGCATAGTAGTGAAATTCATCCATCACTACCCATTCCACATCCGCGCGGTCGCCCTCGCGAAGCGCCAAGTTCGAGAGAATCTCGGCTGTACAGCAGATAACAGGGGCGTCCCGGTTCACCGTGGCGTCGCCCGTCATGAGTCCCACATTCTCGGGCCCGAACAAGCGACAGAGATCGAAGAATTTTTCGCTCACCAGCGCCTTGATGGGCGCCGTGTAATAGGCGCGCTCATCGCGGGCCAAGGATGCAAAACAGGCCGCAGCTCCGACGAGACTCTTGCCCGAGCCGGTTGGTGTATTGAGGACCACGTTCTGGCCCGCGCAGACGGCGAGGATGGCCTCTTCTTGGGCCGGATAAAGTTCGAGCCCGATGCCGCTGACGTAACCCAGCAAACGCTCCAGCAGCCAGTCGGAGGTGACGTCGTTGGGGCTTAGCGAGTCGAAATCGAGTTCAAGCGGCCCGCGTGGGCGGGCAGGGGCCTCCCCTTCGGGGAGGCTAGGAGAAAGCGTCATGGTGTATTCAGATCTCAGGAGGATGGGTGCGCTGTCTGCCCGTTTCAAAGACTCGTAGGCAAGGGGCCTCGGCGTGCCAAGAGCCCAGCGTTCGGGCCTTTTATCCTTCACGTTCGGAGTCGGCTGGACTCTGGCCCTTGAGCCTTCTCGATTCGGATTCGCTGAACGGAACTCGACTGGCTCCGGGGGCACTGATTCGGATAAGCTCTCTTTGAGTGGGCGACGGGCACCGCGATGTCGCTCTGAGGGGCCACCATGCCAATGAAAGCCTACGCGTCTTACGCGGACTGGAAGAAGGACCAATCACTCAGGAACAGGCGGCTCATCACCGCCCTAGAGCGCATCGTCGAGGACGTCGCTCCTGGCTGGGTCCGGTTCGTCAAATGGGGGCAAGGTTGCTGGGTGGACGAAGGCGCACCGAAGATCTTCATCCACACCGAGGCGGACCATGTTCAGTTCGGCTTCTATGCGGGCTCGAAGATGCAGGATGCGGCTCACCTCTTAGTTGGCAAGGGCAAGTATGTTCGTCATGTGAAGGTGCACACGCTCAAAGACATCAACGAAAGTGCCTTCGCCGAGCTCGTGCGCGAGATTCTGACGTAGGCGATGGAGAAGCGATATCGGGCGGGGGGCACGACGCGCGTGGCATGGCCGTTGCAGAGCATGTTGGCTGAAAGGTAAGGCAAACATGACCATCAAGACGCGAGACAATGTCAATCTGTATACGAAGCAGTGGGGGGAAGGTCGCCCGGTAATTTTGATTCATGGTTGGCCCTTGTCTTCAGATACTTGGGATGATGTCGGTATCGCCCTAGCCGAGAGTGGCTTCCGTGCGATTGCCTACGATCGAAGAGGGTTTGGGCGCTCCGACCAGCCTTATGCAGGCTACGACTACGAGACTTTTGCTGACGATCTCGCCGACGTCCTCGAAGAGTCAGGCGCGCGCGACGCGACCCTCGTTGGGTTCTCGATGGGAGGCGGCGAGGTCGCTCGTTACATGCACCGATACGAAGGCAGGCGCGTAGCTCAGACGGCGCTCATCTCTTCGATCGTGCCTTACATGCTAAGGACGCCCGACAACCCGGACGGCGTAGATGGCGGTGTATTTGAGGAAATGACCGCCCAGATCAAGGAGGACCGAGCCAAGTTCTTCAAGGTGTTCTTCGATGACTTCTTCGGTCGCACGGCGCTGTCGAGTCCGGTTAGCAGTGACGTCAAGCAATGGGCTTGGAATCTAGCCATGCAAGCAGGCCTCAAAGCGACCCTGGATGCGGCGCAGGCCTTCGCTACAACTGACTTTCGTGCAGAGCTATCGGCTTTCAGAGTGCCCACGCTCGTTGTTCATGGCACCGAGGACAAGATCGTACCTATCAACGCTACGAGTCGCGTCGTGGCTGAGAAGGTCAAGAACGTGCAGGTGAGAGAGTACGATGGCGCTCCGCATGGGCTCTTCGCTAGCCACAAGCAGCAGCTCATCGCAGACTTAATCTCCTTTTTGTCGAAAGCGTGACCGCGGCAGCGGGTCCTGCCGAGGTGTCGGGCTAAATCTGGACAACGGGCCAATCGTGGCTCGTTGCCTCAGCTACGAGGCAATCTGTCACCGGGGTTGAGGTGTGCCGGTCCCCCAGAAGCGCATTGGGTGAAACGAGAGCTTGTCGGGGACGGAGCTGTCGAGCTGCCGAGCTCACGGAGCTGACGGAGCTGCTATTCAGGCAGGCATCGAGATAGTGGCGTTACAAACTTCTTGCGTGGTGGGGAAAATCTCAACCGCCGGAAGAGCAGCGGACGGCGATGCGCGTCGACAAGGTGGATCTGTCATGATAGCCCGAACGGGTTCGCGTCCCAGGGTAATTTGGGCCCAGGTGGCGCCGCTGGAGGCCCCTTGATTCTTCGTAAATTCTTCTTCGTTGGTACCTGTTCTGCGTTTGCGGCCGCTTGCTCGCAGGGTCCTACTTTTGAACCGGGTACAGGCGGTACGACTGGCACCTCGGGAGGTGCGGCTAACAACACGGGCGGCGCGGCTCCTGGCAACGGTGGTGCGGCAACGAGCGGCGGCGCGGGCCCTTCCGGCGGAGCTCCCCTCGTGAGCGGAGGCAGTGCGTCGGGTGGACAACTGACGACCGGTGGCGCCAGTTCTGGCGGCTCGAACGTGGGCGGTGGGGCTCCTGCAGGTGGCGCTACTCCGAGCGATGGAGGCAGCGGAAGCGGTGGCGGTCCACCGGCGACATTTGCATGCGGGCTTCCCGACGCAGGCACGCCTGGAACAGCCAAGCCAAGCGGCGCTGTGGGCGGTCTGACCGTGATCAACTGGGCAGGATTCAAGGCCGCAATTTCTTACACCTTCGACGATACGAACTCGTCGCAGATCTCCAACTACACCAAGTTGAATGACCTCGGCGTGCCGCTTACGTTTTATCTGCAAACGAACAAGAGCGCCGAGATCGGTAACCAAGTCTGGGCCACCGCGCGGGATGACGGGCACGAACTCGGTAACCACTCGCATACGCACACGTCGAATCCGCCGCTTTCTGACTTGCAGCAGGCGAACATGATCATCGAACAGAACTTCGACGTAACGCCCCTCACGATGGCGGCACCGAACGGCACCAATCCGACGCAGGCGCCGAACCTCTTCTTCATCAATCGCGGCGTCAACGCGGGCACGGTCGCCCCTAAGAGCAATGCCGACCTGTTCAACCTGCCTTGCTATCTTCCGCCCACCGGTGCGTCGACAGACACCATGAATGCGGCCGTGAACGCCGCGTACAATGGCGGAGCCTGGACGACCTACCTCGTGCATGGTTTCACTGGCGGCAGTGATGGCGCGTATCAACCCGTGGGTATCAACGAATTTGTGGCGCATGTCGAAAATACCAAGGACCGAGGTGCTGGCGATCCAGCCCAGAGCATGTGGATCGATACTGTGCTTGCCGTGGGGTCCTACTTCGTAGGGCAGAAGGTGATCTCGGCCGCGACTCCTGTAGCGAGCGGCGATTCATCAACGTATTCTTGGGACTTGCCCGCTCATTTCCCCACGGATCGCTGTGTGCGTGTCACCGTGACTGGGGGCAACGTGACCCAGGACGGCAAAGCCTTGCCTTGGAACGATCGCGGCTACTACGAGGTCTCGCTCGACGCGGGCTCGCTCACGGTCGGTCCATAAGACTCTCCCCCACCGAGTGAACCGCAACCCACCGAGTGAACCGCAACCCACCGAGTGAACCGCAACCCATCGGCTCACCCGAGCGGGTCGTCGTCGGACATGGGCTGAACTCGTCGAGTCAGCCGCGCTCGCCTTGACGTATGTATTATGAGCTCTGCTCATGGATTCGTTTAAATCCATGAATGTATGAACCTACGACGCAGGGCTCGGGGCTGGAAAGAGGGGCGCGCCTTTGATGGCGAAGGCGGTCGGATAGCTACCGAGGCTGGAGACCAACACCGTTCTGAGAACGGCGACGCTCACGGAAACGTCTGAAAGAAGTCGTGCATCGCAGTCATCGCGAAACAGGGCACGCCATGGCTCGTGTTGCTATATTGCGGATCGTTGTGAGAGCACCAAATCGTGGGAACGTCACAATCACCATAGCTGATGCAGCCAGGGTTCACGCTGGTACCGCTACTTTGACAGCCCATGACCTCGGTATAGGCGGTGGATTCGGTGCTGCAGCCGTTGGCATCGCGAAAACGGGCTACTTCGTCGGCGCCATCGCTCATGCGCTCCGTGTCGTTCTTGCCTTGAATGTACATTGCCGGCATGGGCACAGCGTGCGGGCCGTAGTTGGATGCGGCCACCGGTGCGACGGCAGTGAAGTCGAAAAATTCGGCGTCGGTCTTCTTGGTGAGGATTTGCACGACGAACTGTGCGCCTGAGCTGTGGCCCGTAGCAAAAACGCGATTTTGGTCGATGCAATAATTCTCGAGCAGATCCTCGTAAATCATCCGCACGCGTGAGATGTCATTGTTATAGTTCCAGCACCCGCCCGAGTCGGCCGAGACGGGCACGGCACGCACGGTGTCGTCGGCGAAGTCCGTATTGTTCGTGAGGTTCATGAATTCGGTGGAGTTCGGATTTTGTCCATCGCCTCGGTTTCCCCCGCCGCAGCCGTGAAAACCGAACAGGAGAGGGTACGGAGTCGAACCGTCGTAAGTGGCCGGAAAAGCGTAAAAATGGCTATTGGCTACGACCACGCTGCCCCCATTCGGACGACCCGTCTTGTTGCAACCGGCGCTGGCGAGCACGCCACCGCCGCCGCCGCCAGTTCCGTTCCCGCCGCTCGCCGAACCACCTGCGTCTGTCGCGCCGCCATCTGCCGCACCACCGGCTGCCACGCCACCGGCTGCCGCGCCACCACTTGCGCCGCCCACGCCGAACGAGCCTCCGGCCGCTCTTCCTCCGCTTGCGGTCCCTCCGAGAGCGCTGCTTCCGCCACTAAGCGTGCTCGCTCCTCCGGTGCTCAACGCGCCTCCGCTCGTTGCAAGGGTACCTCCCGCCCCCTGCATACCGTCGGTAGTTGCTGGTGAGCACGCCGACACAACCAAGAGGGCCAGGGCGAATCTCGCAAGGGATGTTCGCGAATGTCGAGAGGAGGCTCGCGCCGATTCTTGAGAGGAGGACGAGCGCACCGAAGCGAGGGGAGTTCTGGAGTAAGGCAAAGTAACGTCCTTCGAAGGAGGGCGCGTGAACGTGACACGAAATAGTGACGCCGTCATAACCCCGATCTTGTGGGGGCCACGAATGTCCCCAGCGGGCCTTCATCTTCTCCCTCTATCGCAACGAAGGAAAGGGAAGGCACTTTCACTCTTAGAAAGAATCGCTTGGCTAGAAACTTTCACGTCCGCCGGCAGGATGCCTCCCCTGCCGTCGTGCTCTTGGAAGTGAGAGACTGCGCTCCGCAGGCGTTAGAGGATCGTTTGACGCGTGACCCATCCAGTGCGCGCCAGGGAGTCTGAAACAACGGCCGCTCAAAGCGGGTGGTCTCAACATGAGACGTGCAAGCGCGTGGCCTAGGCAAGGGGCGAAATTCTGCCTCCCCCGGCTGTTGGACTGCATCGAAGATACGACAATCCGTTCATCCTGAGCAGATGCGAAGCCGCATGACTTGAAAAGTTGACGTCTCAGTGCACCCTAAAGGTCGCCCCTGCTTCTCCAATGAGCCCCCAAATCTTAATTGACGCCATCGTGCGCCAAACTACGGTCTTAATTGCGCGCCTATCCACCGTCGAAGGCACGCGGTCCCCTCTCGCCCACGTCGCGAACGAAGTGTTCGTGGGGCTCGTACGCGAGCTCGAAAGCCAAGGCCTTGGTAAGAAGGTCATCGCCGACATGTTCGGTCTGGCACTTCGCTCCTATCGACAGAAGGTGCAGCGTCTCGGTGAATCGGCGACGGCTCGCGGCGTCACGTTGTGGAGCGCCATCCATAGTTATCTTTCAAGTCGCGAATCGACCACCCGAGACGAGATCCTCGCGCGCTTTCGCCATGATGACGAAATGTCGGTGCGTGGCATCTTGAATGACTTGGTGGAGAACGGGCTCATCCTTCGTAGCGGTAGAGGCGACGAGACAAGTTACCGCGTGGCCACCGCTGAGGAGCTCGAAGATTTCGGTACCAACCCGCAAACCGAGTCCAAAGAATCCCTCGCCTCGCTGGCCTGGTTGCAGGTGTACCGCGAGGGACCCATCTCCAAGGAAGGGTTGGCCGCGCTTCTGCCTTTTACTTCTGTCGAGTTGGACGAAGCGCTCCAAACGTTGCTCGAAGATAAACGTATTCGCTCGGAGGGCCCGTCGAACCTGCTCCTGTTCTCGGCCGATCAGTGCCTAATTCCGCTCGGCGAAGCGGCCGGTTGGGAAGCGGCAGTTGTCGATCACCATCGCGCTATGTCCAACGCACTTGCGGCTAAAATCGCTAGTGGAAGCCGAAAGTCGGGCGGGAGCGACGAGGTGGGAGGCACCACTCTCTCTTTCGATCTTTGGCCGGGCCACCCGCATGAAGCCGAGGTGCGAGCGCTCTTGGCCAACACGCGCTCCACGGCTATTCAGCTCTGGGACAAGGTGATTGAGCACAACAACCTACACAAGGCCGGCGAGACCTACCAAGTTCATTACTATTGCGGACAATACGTAGTGGAAGAAGACGCATCGTGAAGGCTCAGCGCAACCGGAGCGAGGCTCAGAGGAAACGCTCGATGCAGTTTTTGTCGTCGGTGCTTGCCGCAGCGTTCGCTAGCGTGTGTCTGGCGAGTTCTTGCATGCCCTCGGGCGAGCCGCAGTCGAGCAGCCAAACCAATTGGTATAGGCGTTGCCAGTCGGACTCGGAGTGTGGAGGGCTCGAATGCATCTGCGGCGCCTGCACCAAGCTCTGCTCCGAAGGCGTCGAGTGCGACGATCGCTCGTTTTGCTTAGCCGTTAGCGACGATCGCGCCGCTTCCTTCTGCGAGGGAACCGCGCTCGTGAAGCCCGTGTGCGCCCAAGATTGTGACCGACTGCCGTGCAACGAGGGCATGACGTGTAAGGCGGGTATCTGCCAAGTTCTGCCCACTCCGGATGCGATCGTGAGCGTCAATATCGCGCAGCGGTATCAAACGCTGGTCGGCTTCGGGGCATCGCTCGCTTATGCCGAGGGGATCATCGTCGGTCGCGACGACAAGGAAGCCCTATACGACGCGCTGTTTGGTGAGCTCGGTACCGATACGATTCGTTTAGGCAATCACTTTGAGCCTGGCGGCCAAAATGAGTTTGATGATGCGGCCGTTATCATTGAAGCGGCGACGATGCGGCTCGGGGCTCGGCCTACCCTTCTCATGTCGTTGGCTAGCCCTCCCCCGGAGCTGAAGGCCAATGGCTCGAAGCTTTGCCGCGGAAACCCGGACACGTGCACTTTGATTCAGCTCGAGGACGGTTCCTTCGACTATGCAGGCTTCGCTGGCTTTTGGCGCGATTCGCTAGACGCGTATGCGGCGGCGGGCGTCTTTCCGGATTATGTGAGCATTCAGAACAACCCGAACTGGACGCCCCCCGAGGGTAGCCCCGCCGACGCGTGCAATTTCTTAGCCCAAGAAGGCACTATAACCGTCGGCGAGGAAGGCAGCGAGACCTCAGCAAGAATCGCAGGCTACGTCGAGGCGGCCGAGGCCGTTGTTGCTCGGTTCGACGGGCTCGACCAAGTGCCGGCGCTGTTCGGGCCAGAGACGACCACACTCAATGCCATACCACGGTACGAACCCGTTTTTGCGTCGGGTTTGCTGTCGGCGATAGCGATCCATATGTATGGGGTGGACCTTGAGAACCCTCATACCGACGAGTTGAACGCAGTGCGGGCCTTGGCCACTTACTATGATCTGCCGGTCTTTCAATCGGAGATGATAGCTGAAGGCCTCGAGACAGCGGTATTCATTCATCAGGCAACGGTAGAAGCGAACGCGTCGACCTACCTGCAGAACGACTTCATCGGTGGCGTCGATGCAGAGGAGCCGAATCGGAATGCTTTGGTGCAGCTCGAGGAAGAAGGCTTCGTTCGCCAAAGCCCGTACTACGCCATTCAGCATTTCGCCGCCCGGACGAATCCTGGCTGGGTTCGGGTGAACGCCTTGAGCACGAGCGATGGCCTCTTGGCTTCGGCTTGGCTCGCGCCGGACGAAGACGCATTGACGTTGATTCTGTTGAATCCAGGCACGGACAGTCTTCGCATACGCCTCGATTTGGAGCCGCTCCGAAGCACGTTGGCTTTGAGCGAGGTCACTCGAACCACCTTCAATGAGGCCCTGGAGCATTCCAAACTTGGCCCATTGGCAGAAGACGGTTGGCTCGATATTCCCGCGCAGTCGGCGGTTACAGTAGCGTTAGAGCAATAGTATTGCTGGCCGCTTTCGGCCCTGCCAAGGCTGGGGGCGGCTGTACCCATAGAGGGCCACGAATAGCCGTCGCCGTACCCAGTCCTATTGTCGCCTCGGCCCATGCGCAGATGATTTTGGCCGACAAGATTCTTGCCTATGCGGCTTAGCGCGGCACCTGGCCCTAGCAAAATAGAGCATTTCCGATCAGAGCTTGCGGCCGGGGACGCCTGCCGAGTTACTCTCCAGGAAAGTCTCTTCATGGCTGCTCACTCCACCTCGACTCCTAGCTTCGCTGTCTTGCTCTCATTCGGAAAAGCCGCGGTAGAGGGCAGCCCACTCGCCGCCGAGCTCCGCGCGTTGGTCGAGGGACTCGGCTACACCGTCATCGGCGAGGTGCGGCAGCGCCGCTCCGAGACGCTATCTACCTTGCCGGTCGGCTCCGGAAAGCTCGCTGAACTTCGGGAACTAATTCAAAGAGCCAAGGCTGGCACTGAGGCTCGAGTCGTCATCGCTTGTACGCTCGATCTGCCGAGCGGCCAGCAGCGGAGCCTCGAAAAGTTGCTCGACGAACCTGTCATCGATCGCACAGAAGTCATTCTGCGCATTTTCGAGGAGCGAGCTGCGTCGCCCCTCTCCAAGCTCGAGATCGAGCGTGCTCGTCTCATGCACTCGCTACCTCGTATCCGCGACCAGGAAGCGTCTCGTCGCCAAGAGGGCGGCGGTGGGCGCGCATCGAAGGGCCACACTAACACCGAGCTCGCCAAACAGGCCGCGGGTCGGCGTATCGCCGAGCTAGGCAAGCGCATCGAGATCGTACGACGAGAACAGGATCGTCGAATGGAGCGCCGGCGTGTAGTGCCGCGCGTTGCGTTGCTCGGTTACACAAACGTAGGCAAATCCTCGTGGATGGAGCAGCTCACCGCGCGCGCCGTCGGTGTCAAGGATGAGCTCTTTCACACCTTGGGCACGAGCGTCCATGCGCTCCGAGGCGCGGGTCGGCGCATCCTTGTGGCCGATACCGTGGGCTTCATCGAGGAGCTACCTCACACACTCGTCGAGTCGTTCCGCTCGACCCTGGCTGAAGCCCTTGACGCAGATCTTCGGCTTCACGTCGCGGATGCGTCCAGTTCACGGCTCGCAGCCCAACTCGAGGTAACGCGCGAACTCCTCGAGCGCGTAGAGTGTCCCCCCACGCGCGAGCTGCTGGTGCTCAACAAGGTCGATAAGCTCACTCCCGAAGAGCAGAGCGAGCTCAGGCTGCGCTATCCGGAGGCTCTGCTCGTCTCCAGCCGAAACATCGACGACAGGCGATTGCTCGTCGAAAAAATCCGCTCCATTATCGATGAAGTGGCGCCTCTCCGCGACGATCAATTGGTTCAGGATGGAGCCGACGAGGAACAACAGGCGTGAGTTAGCGCGCGCGCCGGTAGTGCATGGCGACCGCGCCGTTCTGGAGCGGCCTCGACGAGATGAGCTCGAGCCGCCGCGTACTGGGCAGTCCGCTCTGGTAAAGAGTTGGACCATGCCCGGCAATCCTCGGGTGAACGAGGAACTTGTACTCGTCGATCAGCTCCAGGCGGTCCAGGTCGGTCGCGAGCTTGCCGCTGCCGAGGAGCACGCCTGCGGGGGTTGCGTCCTTGAGCTTCTGCACGCCAGCGCCGAGCTCTCCGAGGACGGGGTGGCTGTTGGTCCACGGGAAGTCCGTTCGCGTCTTTGACACCACGTACTTCGGCTTGGCCTCCAGCTTGACCGCCCACTCGCGTATCGCTGGCTGCGCCTCCACCTCACCGCGGGCGACCGCTGGCCAATAGCCCTCCATCATCTCGTACGTCACGCGGCCCCACAGCATGGCCCCGCTTTCGTCCATGAGGCGTGTGAAGAAGGCGTGTGTCTCGTCGTCGGCTATTCCTTCCTGGTGGTCGACGCAGCCGTCTAGGGTGACGTTGATGCTGAAGGTCAAGAGTCCCATACGGCGGAGTCTAGACTGCCCGAGGGCAGCCTAGAAGACGTTTCACGAGCGTCCACGCGCTCCTCAGCGCCGGCCCAGGCCGGCGAAGGGGTTGTGCGTCAACTTGTCGGCGGTGACGCCCTTGGTTGGGCCACCGGACCGCTGGCCGTCGTGGCGTTGCCCATCCGGACGAGGTCCGTCCTGGCGCGGCGCACCGCTCTTACCCTGCGAGAAGCTGCCCTTACCCTGTGAAAAGCCGCGCTTTTGGCCGCTACCCTCTTGCGCGTCGCTCCTCGGGGCTGACGGCTCTTGGCCCGGTTGGTCACTCATGCGCGCTGTTAGCGAAATGCGATTTCGCGCCATATCGACCTCGAGCACCTTCACGGTGATGCGGTCGCCCACTTTCACGACTTCGGAAGGATCTTTCACGAAACGCTCAGAGAGCCGTGAGATATGAATGAGCCCGTCCTGGTGCACGCCCACATCCACGAACGCACCGAACGCCGTCACGTTGGTTACAGCGCCCTCGAGTACCATGCCCAGTTTGAGATCGGATAGCGTCGAGACATCGTCACGGAAGGCTGGGCGTTCGAAGCTCTTGCGCGGGTCTCGTCCGGGCTTCTGGAGCTCCTTCAAGATATCTTCGAGCGTAAAGGTGCCGACGTCGCCGGCTTGGTACCGAGCGCGGTCGATACGGCGCAAGAGTTCGTGGCTGCCGACGAGTGTGCTGACGGGTACGCCCAAATCGGTCGCGATGCGTTCGACCAGGCTGTAGCGCTCGGGGTGCACGGCGCTTGCATCGAGCGGGTTTTCTGCGCCGTGGATGCGCAAAAAGCCTGCCGCTTGCTCGAAAGCGCGCGGGCCAAGGCCGGGCACATTCATGAGCTCTTTGCGACTCTTGAACGCGCCATGCGTGTTGCGATGCGTAACGATACGGCGCGCCAAGGACTCCCCGAGGCCCGACACGCGACTGAGGAGTGGCGCGCTCGCGGTGTTGAGCTCGACACCCACCTCGTGCACGCAACTCTCGACGACTTCGTCGAGCTTGCGGCTGAGGTGACCTTGAAATACGTCGTGCTGATACTGACCGACGCCGATGCTCTTCGGGTCTACTTTCACTAGCTCCGCGAGAGGATCCTGTAGGCGACGCGCGATGCTGATGGCGCCGCGTACGGTGAGATCAAGCTCGGGGAATTCTTCGCGCGCCACGTCGCTCGCCGAGTACACGCTCGCGCCTGATTCGCTGACGCTCACGCAGAAGGCTTCGCTGGGCTCTTTTTGCGTTACTCGCGTGAGTGCTTTCTTCACAAAAGCCTCGGTTTCGCGGCCATGGGTGCCATTGCCAACGGCCACGGCCGAAAGTGGGAAGCTCGTCAAGAACTTGACCAGCGTCTCTTCGGCGCGCCTCAACTGTTCGGCGCTGCCTACGAGATAGATGGTGTCGTGCGCTAGCAGCTTACCCGTCGTGTCGACGATGGCGCATTTGCAACCAGTGCGTTGCCCGGGATCGATGCCGAGCACGGCCTTGGCGCCGAAGGGCGGGGCCATCAAGAGTTCGCGCAGGTTGGTAGCAAACACGTCGATAGCTTGCTTATCCGAACGCGTCTTGAGTTCGACGCGCACATCGACCTGAGCGCCCGTGATCAGAATACGGAGGGCCGCGTCGCGTGCGGCTTGGGCGAGCTCGGCGGCATAGGGAGAGCTCGGCTTGTGGGGAGTCTTCTTGAGCACAAAACTCACAAACGACTCCTCGTCGAGCACGAGTCGGCTTCTGAGAACGCCTTCAGTTTCGCCGCGCCGAACCGCCAAAAAGCGGTGTGAAGCGATGTTTTTGATGGGCTCCTGAAAGTTCGCGTAGGTATCGAACTTGGTCACGGCCTCGGCATGTGCGGCCGTTTTTTCGACCATGAGCACACCCTCTTCCAGATAGCGCTCGCGTGCCGATTTGCGCAGCTCGGCGTCATCACCCAAGCGCTCGGCGAGAATATCACGCGCGCCAGCGAGCGCGGTCTTGACGTCGGGGACTTCCTTTTCTGCGTTCACGAAGCGGGTGGCGTCTTCACTTGGGTCGCCGCTCGAGGCTTGCGCCCACAAGAGTTCAGCCAAGGGCTCGAGGCCTCGCTCGATGGCGATCATGGCGCGTGTGCGACGTTTGGGCTTGTAAGGGAGGTAGAGATCCTCGAGTTCAGCTTTGGTTTCGACGCTGAGGATTGCTTGCTTCAGCCCGGGCGTGAGTTTGCCCTGCTTTTCGATCTCGGCGAGCACGCTGGTGCGCCGCTGGTCGAGCTCTACGAGGTAAAGCCGCCGCTCGTCGATGGTACGGATTTGCACTTCATCGAGGCCTAAGGTGGCCTCTTTGCGGTAACGCGCGATGAAGGGAACGGTCGCCCCTTCCAGTAAGAGCGCGAGGGTCGCACGGATCGATTTGTCGGGGAGGTTCAGCTCAGCCGCGAGCAGGGGAGCGGGGTCGAAGGTTTTGGTCGGGGGAGTTGGGCCCCCCGAGATGCTCTGGACGTTCGTGAGTTCTGCCTGTTCAATCGACTCGGACATCGGACGCGCATCCGAGCTCAGCTCTGCACAAATGTCCAGTGTCGCCAGCAGAGCTTGCACCAGCCGCGCGGGCCGTGGTCGACTTTGACGGCCATGAACCCGACGCCTCCCGGATGGCCCCGAATTGTCGTCGATGATGTTGAGGCGCACTGCGCACGCGCTCGCGCCCAAGGCGCAGTCATCACCCTGGAACCCAAGACCCAGGACTACGGCGCGGAGTATAGGGTCGACCGAACCTATGAGTGCCGAGATCCTGGTGGGCACCATTGGTGGTTTTGTGAGCGACTCGAGACTCGGGGAGTGAAGGCTTGAAGCTAGCGGGGTCGCTAGGCTGAGCGAGCAATGGACGCCCACAAGTTCCTCATTGCACTAACGTGCGTCCTCGGCGTCGCCGCCATTACGTCCGTTATTTTTCAGAAGCTGCGCCAGCCCGTGGTGCTTGGCTATATCTTGGCGGGCTTCATTATTGGCCCCTACGTGCCGGTGCCGCTCGTAGCGGATGAAGGCATTGTGCGCGTGCTCTCTGAGCTCGGCGTCATGCTCGTCATGTTCTCGCTCGGGCTCGAATTTAGCTTAAGCAAGCTGATTCGTTTGGGGCCAACCTTGAGCTTCACGGCCATATTCGAGTCGAGCCTGATGGTTTGGCTGGGCTTCGTCGTCGGTCGCTCCTTGGGTTGGACTTTGATCGAGAGCCTGTTCGCGGGCGCTATCGTCTCCATTTCGAGCACCACCATCATCGCGAAAGCTTTTGAAGAGCAGAACATCCGTGGTGCCCTCCGCGAGCGAGTCTTCGGCGTGCTCATCGTTGAAGATCTAATCGCCATTCTGCTCATGGCCACGCTCACGGCCGTAGCCTCAGGCGTAGGCTTGTCTGCGGCCAGCATGGCCTACACGTTTGGCAAGCTGGCGCTGTTCTTGGTCGTGTTGATGGTGGTCGGCTTACTAATCGTGCCACGCGGAGTCCGAGCTATTTTGCGGCTGGGCCGGCCCGAGACGACGCTGGTCGCGAGCGTCGGCTTTTGTTTCGCTATATCTCTTCTGGCGCAGGAGCTCGGCTATTCAGTCGCGCTCGGCGCCTTTATTGCGGGCTCTTTAGTGGCTGAATCAGGGGAGCACCTAGAGATTGAGCCTCTGGTGCACCCGGTGCGAGACATGTTCGCGGCCATCTTCTTTGTGTCGGTTGGGCTCTCTATCAATCCACATTTGATCGTGCAGCACCGCCTTGCCATCTTGGCCTTCACGGGCATCGTGATCGCGGGGAAGGTAATCGGCGTGGGCTTTGGGTCGTTCCTTTCGGGCAACGGCGTGCGCACTTCGATTCGGGCGGGCATGAGTATGGCCCAAATTGGCGAATTTTCGTTCATCATCGCCGCCCTGGGGCTCTCGCTCCGGGCGACGCGACCTTTTCTCTACCCAATCGCGGTCGCGGTTTCGATTGTCACTACGCTCACTACGCCGGCGCTCATTAAGTTGTCTGGTCCCATCGCGAGCTTCGTCGATCGAAAATTACCTCGGCCGGTACAAACGTTCTTGGCGCTCTACGGCAGTTGGATTGAGCAACTCGGAGCTCGACCCAAAGATCCGACGCGCGGCGCGCAAATACGTCGCCTTCTACGCTTGCTGGTGATCGATGCGGCGCTGCTCGTGATTGTCGTGGTCGGCACGGTGCTGGGCAATGCCCGACTGAGTCGCTGGATCTCGGCCGGGGTGGGCCTCGATCAGAAAGGCGCGCGCCTCTTGATAATAGCTCTCGCCGCGCTGTTCGCGACGCCGCTGATCGGAGGGATTGTGCGGGTGGCGAGTCGCTTGGGGTTGGTCATCGCTCAAGCTACTTTTCCAGCGGGCGAACTGGGTAAACTCGATCTATCGGCGACGCCGCGACGTTCTTTGCTCGTCACGCTCCAACTCGCGATTGTTCTAGCCACAGGGCTCCCCGTTCTAGCTCTAACGCAGCCCTTCCTGGGCGGAGTGTATGGTCCGGTTTTGCTCGGGCTCGTGCTCGTGGGCCTGGGTGTTTCATTTTGGAAAGGGGCGACCGAGCTCCATGGTCATGTGCAGGCTGGCGCGCAGACTTTGGTAGAAGCTTTGATGGCGCAAGCTAAGCCTTCCACCGTAGAAGCGGGTACGCCTGAGATTTCGAGCGCCGGTCGCGAGCGCATCCGAGAGCTGCTTTCAGGCCTCGGTGAACCGACGCTGATTGAGCTCGAAGGGGCCATGCCAGGTGTCGGTAAATCCCTGGCCCAACTCAACTTGCGCGGGCGCACTGGGGCTACGGTGCTCGCGATTACCCGTGGCGTGCAGGGGCACCTGGTGCCGACGGCGACCGAGGTGCTGCAAGCCGGAGATATCCTCGCGCTCGCCGGGAGTCATGACGCGATCGATGAGGCTCGAGCGATCTTGACCGAGGCTTCTTAGAGAAGTCCCAAGCTACGAGGCGGAAGGCCGATCCCGTCGTCGATACGGAAGAGCTCGAGCTCGAATTCCCCCGCGTCTTCGTTGGGTTCGATGCGATGAACGCCGTTTCGTGCGGCGTCAGCCAAGAAGCAGCGAGCGCAAGCTGGGGTGCAAGCGAGCCCGCCCAACGTGAAAGGCGTACCCTCCGATTCGAGCAAAACTTTCGGCTTTTTGAGCCCGTCTTCGAGCGCAAAGAGGAGCAAAGAATCGGGACGCCCCGCGTCGTCGCCCTCGAGCGCACCGTAGCTCGTCGCCAAAAGGTGTGTTTCATCGAAATACTCGAGGCTGAAGCCGAGCGGCCCTTTCTGGATGCTGCTGGCCAAGATGCGATCGATCTCCTCGAGCTCGGAGCGACCGTCCTTTTGGGTGACGCGTAAGCGCACGATGCCGGAGAACTCGGGGCCAGCTTGGTCGGACGCGTCGATGAGCCCATTGCAGCCAACACTGAGCTCCCTATGGCTGGGTGAAAGCACCAACACGGAGCAATTTTTTAGCTCGGGGAGCATAACCTGCCGCAGCTCGGGTTCGCCGAGTATGTCGTCGATCAAGACCACACGACCTATAGCGGCGTCTTTGAAGCTCTTGGTGTGGGCCGTCACGCTAACAGCGATGGTCTCACCTAGGGCTAAGAGTTGCGAAGGATGAGGCACTACCTTATCGGCTCGCTCTTGGTCGCTGAGTATGCCTTCGAGCGAAAAGGTCGACTTGAGGCTGAGTTTCTTGCTGTCGATGACTACGAGATCGGAGCCCTCGGGCTCGTCAGAGTTGGGATTGCGGTCGTAACGAGACACGAGCGCGAGGTTCGAGGAGAGCGGCAAATAGTCGTGCGGATTGGCTGCAAAACCATCGCCCACGTCGAGCTGGCCGCGCACTTTGGCGCTCTCTGGATCAACGAAGGTGAGCACGGAGGTCGGGTAGCGATCTAGCAGCACGAGTTCGCTCATGCGCTGACTCGGGAAGCCAACATCCCCGCCGAGGGGTGCATTCAAGCCCGCCGCTTGGGTGCCGGAAGAGAAGAAGGGGGCGCTCAGAACTTCGCCGTCGAGCCTCAAGAGTGAAATGCTGGTCGAGGAGTAGTCGGTGTGAAGCACACTGAGGGCGCGCCCGCAGCTCTCTCCGTTTTCACCGAACGTCTCTTCGAGCGTCAGGGGCAATTCGCCGCCAGCAGGGCGCGTTTGGGGCTCGCAGGCCGCAAAGGAGAGCGCAAAGAGGCAACAAATGGCTCGTTTGGCCTTGGGCAGGCCGAGCGCGAGCCCGGGCGGTGGGGGCACGAAATGGGGGGCGCGTCGGACCGGGCGCGGGGAAAGCGAGGGGCGCCCGCCCTTCCAAAAATCTGAGGGGCGTTGATCAAAGTTCGTCACTTTGGATCACAACTTGGATAGAGGACGGCCACCGCGTCGAGATCGAAGACGCCCGAGATGGCATCTCGATCGCCAAGGATATCGCTCACACGGACATAACGAGCTTCATCGAGCCCTAGGTCTTCGAGATCGAAAGCGTCACCGCCGGCCTGTGCTGAGTCTAAGGGATCGACGTCGTTCGTCTCGACATTGGCGAGCACGGGACTCACCCCTGCGCAGCCCTGAAACGTGTCTGGATCGCAGGGAAATTCATGCCAAATTTCGCCGTCTGCGCTGACGGCGACTCGGCCCAGTTCAAAGAAGGGCGTCTCGGGATCGCCTCCGACATAAAAAGCATTTTCGAAGACGATCAAGTCGGGTCCGGGGCCATTCTTGAAGTTCTGCCCGGGGAAGCTGAGCACCATCGAGCCGCCGTCGCCGAGCGAGATGATGTGGGTCGTCGCTCCAGAACCCGCGCCGCCGCCTCGAGGGCCACCGAGCACCCAATCGGCGAAATGGTCGCGCCCGAAGTCTTGGCCCTCGCCATAGTCGACGCTGACCACCCCGCTCGCGAAGTGGTCCTCTAGGGCGCAACTGTCGGCTCCGCCCGAGCTCGGGCTGCCTCCGCCTCCGCCCGAACTGCCTCCGCCAGAACGGCTCCCTCCTAGGGAACTCACATCCCCGCCTTGGCCGCCTTCGCCGCCCAGGTGAAGAGCGCCCCCATTTGCGGCGCTTCCTCCAGCACTCGAACCGCCGCTGACCGACTCAGCGCCGGCTTCGCCTCCCGCATCGTTGGAGTCGTTGTTATCGCTCTTGGAACACGCCGTCGCGAAGGCGAGCGAAAGCGCGCAACCTGCGCCAAGGAACGTCGAGCCAACGCGAGGGCCGAGCCAAGTCATGGTCGCGGCCTTAGCACGCGGCCTTTGGGGCGGGCTAGTCGTCGAGCCCGAGGTTCACGTTGAAGCGACGCGCCGTGTAGAGGCGACTCCACTCTGTCGAGGCGAAACCGAGCGGTTCGGGCGCGCGTTCAAAATCGGGTTTGGGGCTGCTGAGGCAGGTGAGGGCCACGAAGGGGTCCAGGCGCCGCGCTCGGGTCAAGAGCTGAGATTTGGGATGAAAACCGAAAGGATCGAGGCAGGTTTCTTCCATGCGCTCCGCGAAGACCTTAGCTGCCCCCGAGCCCGATTGGTCGGCGCCGAGGTGGCGTTCGTCCATGGCGCTACGTTGGTTCTTTTGGATGATAAGCTCGAGGTGAACGTGCGGCTGAATACTCGGCTCGAGGGCGTTACCTGTTTTTCCAACGTTGCCGACGGGCGCGCCGCGCGCCACATCGATCCACTTACCTTCAGGTAGCAAGCTTTCCTTGAGGTGGGCGTAAAAGAACGAGGCCCAAGGCTCCACGCCGCGACCGCTCCAGAGTTCGCTCGGCACAGGGCAAATCACCTGCACCCAATGCCCGAAACTCGCGCTGGTACTGGCGAGGGCTTTGCCCGAACACGCGGCAAATACGGGCGTCCCAATCGGGGCTAGGAGATCGATTCCGTTGTGTTCGCCGTGAAAACGGGGAGCTCGAAACGAGCCTTCTCCGCTCTTATCGGCGCGCACACCGTGATCGATAGGCAGAACGTAGCTCCACGGGGTGGGCCGTGCCGGGCGCGCATGTTTGTATTTTGCGAGCTCAGGGTCCAAAGGAGCCCACGAGGGAGTTGCGCCGCCCCCATTGCCACCGTCTCTCGGGACGAGACCACAAGCGAGAGTGGCTACGCCAAGGCTGAGAGCGAGCGCTCGCGCGAGCGGACGCGGAACCTCGAGCGCGCTGATGGCTTGATAAGTATGAGTGAGCCCTGTGTGAAGCAGCTCGAAAAGATGGATGCTGGCCTTGAGCGTTCGCACAGCCACAGGATGCGGCGAATTGGCCGCAAGAGAGCCGGCAAAAAGGCCGTTCAAAGGTCGCCTGAGCGCATCCAGTCGTCCCCGGGGAGGGGTCGATCGGGTGCGCCGAGGGACCACGGAGCTCTTCCGAGGCCGCATACCTGTCCCTTTCCATGAACGGCGTACCGAGGGAAAGTTTTTGACTTCAAGGTTTCAATCGGTAGACTGCCCGCTGTGATGCTTTCCTCCGCAACCTGGCTCAAGCGCATTCAAAATATGCGCGTCGAAGCAGTGCGCCTTAGCCATTGGGCAAAGGTACGCGCCGTTTCGGGGGCCGTGTCGCAGAGAGAGTAGATCCTTTTTTCTCTGCCCGAGCCCCGCCGAAACGAGTCGTCGGGGCCGAGATGCAGCGATCCCGACCGCTCAAGTCAGCGTGGCCCACCTTGGAGTCCGCCGTGACCGAGCTTGCCGACCCCCCATCGCCCCCGAAAACCACTGAGACGGAGCCAACGGCTCCCGCACCAGCCCCGAAAAGCAGAGGCCTCGCTTCGCCCGAGTTTTTGCGCCTTTTGGCGGTCCAAATGCTGTTTGGGCTGTCGTATTCAAGCTTTTTGCTCCTGCCCAAGTTCCTGCGCGTGGAACTGCACGCGCCTGCCTCGCAGATTGGACGCGTTATGGGTGCGGCCCCGATCGCGGCGGCCGTGATCGCGCCATTCGTGGGTGATTTGGCTAGTCGCTTTTCGCGGCTGAGCGTTTTGCGCTTGGCGCTTCTTGCCGAAGCCATCGCCGCCTTTGGGTTCTGCTTTTCGACCGAAGTGGGACTGCTCACCTATGTCTTTCGCGCGTTGCAGGGCTTGGCCTGGGTCTCGGTATTTAACCTCACGGCCACCATGGCGGCCGACTTGGTACCGGAAAAGAAGATGGCGCAAGCCATTGGCTATCTAGGCTTGGCTATGTTGATGACCAACGCCATCGCCCCCGGCATAGCGGAGCCGCTCGCTGCGAGCGTCGGCTATTTGCCCGTCTATTTGTCGGCAGGCGTGCTCGTGGCTTCGGCGCTACTCGTCGTGCCTGGCCTGAAGTCGGCTCGAAAGTTTGACGCGCCACAGGTCTCTCGCGCGTCGAGCGGAGAGCTCAAAAGCGGCCGCATTTTGGCCATTCATTATGGTTCTTTTCTGCTCGGCATCGGCATCGGCAGCATGTTTACGTACCTGCAGCCGTTTGCCATCGAATTAGGTGCCAAGGTGGTGGGCAGCTTCTTCTTTGGTTACGTGGGTGCGGCCATGTTCGTGCGCGGCGTGCTGGCCGATTTTACGGATAGAGTGGGCCCAGCCCGCGTGACGGTGGCTTCGTTCCTTCTCTATGCACTCACAGTTGGAGGGACGGCCTTCCTTCGGCCTGATGCTCTTTTGCTGGTGGGTATCGGCTTAGGGATCAGCCATGGTTTTGGTTATCCAGCGCTCACCGCAGCGGGTTTTCGTGGGGTCCCTCGCGAAGCGCGCGGGCGCTTCATGAGTTGGTACACGTTCTCTTTCAATGCCGGCTATGCGTTCACGGCGCTCCTGCTCGGGCCCTGGATCGACCGCTTCGGTTTCAGCGTGGTCTTTTTGGCCAATGGGTTGCTCATTTTCAGCGGAGCCGTGGCCATCTTCATGACCCAGCTTCGCGCGGGAGCGCTCTATTCGTCGGCGGGGTGACGCTCGAGCCCTCGACAGCGGGGCATCCCCAAGAAAAAAGCGCCCTTCGGACGGACCGAGGGGCGCTTTTGAAATCGGTGCGCTTTTTGAAATCGCTTCAGGGAAACGGACGACGCCGTACGCTTCCCGCCGATGGCGTGAATTCGACTCAGAACTGGCCGAACGTGCGGACCTGAATGGCCTCGATGCGCTCAGGGCCGGCCTTGATGTCGCTCACGACCACGATGCGGTCACCGGGCAGGAGACGGTTGCGACGCTTGAGCTCGTTGAACGCGTTGGTGAGAGTGAACTCAGGATTCTCTTCGCTGAAGGGGACGACGATAGGCACGACCGAACGCACGCACCACAGGCGGCGACGCACGCTCTCGTCTTCGGTGAAGGCGTAGATGATGCCCGTTTGCGGACGGAAGGAAGCGACCACCTCGGCTAGGCGCCCCGAGCGGCTCGTGACCACCATGGCTTGCGCGCCGAGTGAATCGGCCAAGCGGCAAGCTTGCCGCGCCAAATGATCGCGAACGTCGACCAGGGGACGTGCGTGATAGAAGCCGATGGGAGCTTCCTTTTCTTGGCGACGTGCGATGCTGTCCATCATCTGCACACACTTGACGGGATAGCGCCCGGCGCCGGTTTCGCCCGAGAGCATGATACAGTCCGCGCCTTCGTAAACTGCGTTGGCAACGTCGCTCACCTCGGCGCGCGTGGGCGTGGGGCTCGAGATCATCGACTCGAGCAAGTGGGTAGCGACAATGACCGGCTTACCAGCGATGGCGCAGGCCTGAACCATCTTGCGCTGCACGCTGGGTAGGTCACGAATCTGGATTTCGACGCCGAGGTCACCGCGAGCGACCATGATGCCATCAGCTTCGGCGAGGATGGCGTCAAAGTGCTCTACGCCCTCCTGGCTCTCGATCTTGGCCAAGATCTTGGTCTTCTTGCCGGCTGCGCTGACCAACTTGCGACACTCGACGATATCTTCAGGACCCCGCACGAACGAAAGCGCGATGAAGTCGACATCGTTCTTGAGACCAAACTCGATGTCGCTCTTGTCCTTGTCGGTGATGCTGGGCAAGTTCACATGCACGCCAGGCAGATTCACATGGCGGCGCGAACCGACCTTGCCGCCGTCGATGACCTTGCAACGCAGGCGAGCGCCCTTCACCTCGAGCACATCGAGGTTGATGATGCCGTTGTCGACCGTGATGCGATCGCCAGCCTTGAGGTCGGTAACTAGGTCTTTGTAGTTGACGAAAATGCTGGACTCTTCGCCGCTCTCTTCTGGAGCTACCGTGAGCGTGACTTCGTCACCGGCTTCGAGATTGATGGGAGCCTTGCGCTCGCCGGTACGAATCTCAGGACCTTGGGTGTCGAGCAACTTCGCGATCGGATGATTGAACTCTTTGTTCAAGCTATCGATCATCGCAAACGCCTTGCCATGGGAGGTATGATCCCCGTGGCTGAAGTTGAAGCGCGCGATGTTCATGCCCGCGGAGGCCATTTCGCGCAGTACTTCGGGCGTGCTGCTTGCGGGGCCTAGGGTGCAAACGATCTTGGTGTGGCGAAAGTCGCGGCGGGCTTGTGTCGTCATATTGGGATTGGCTATCTGAAGGGAGGCAAGCCTTTACCACCGGCCCTCTCTCCGAAAAAACACTTTTTGGTGCGTTTCGCCACAGCATGAGGTTTGACCAATTTTGTGAGGGCTCGTTTCGCCGGACTCAGGATGGGGTGGGGCCCTTTGCCGAGGTGTTTCCGGTGCGTTTGCCACTTCGCGTCGGTTTCAAGCTGGGACGGCGCTAGCTCGTAGCGCTCGCAGCGAGGTTCGGTCATAGTCCCGCCCCTTCCATGCCAGCCCCGAGTCTCGCGGAAAATGTTTCGCGCCGCCGAACCTTTGCCATTATTTCCCATCCGGACGCAGGCAAGACGACGCTGACCGAGAAGCTCCTGTTGACGGGCGGGGCCATTAACCTCGCCGGTGCCGTCAAGGCCCGGGGCGATGCTCGGCGCGCCCGCAGCGACTGGATGAAGGTCGAACAAGAGCGCGGGATCTCGGTCACGACCTCGGCCATGACCTTTGAGTACAAGGGGGCCGTCTTCAATTTGGTCGACACGCCGGGCCACCAAGACTTCTCGGAGGACACCTACCGAACTCTAACGGCAGTGGATTCGGCCATCATGGTCATCGATGCTGCCAAGGGCATCGAGGAGCAGACCCGCAAGCTGTTCGAGGTGTGCCGGCTCCGCGACATCCCGATTCTGACTTTCATCAACAAGCTCGACCGGGAAGGGCGCGACCCTTTTGAGTTGATGAGCGAAATCGAAGAGAGTTTGGCGCTTGACGTTACCCCGCTGAGTTGGCCCATCGGCATGGGTCGCGACTTTTTGGGCTGCTATGACCTGCGTCGAGATCGCCTCATGCTCATGGAGAAGAGCAAAGAGCGGCTCGCGGACGTAGCCGAAGAGTGTCAGGGCCTCAGCGATCCGAAGCTCGATAGACTCTTGCCTCAGAACAGGCTCGAGGCGCTGCGCGAAGAAGCGGAGATGGCTCGCGGTCTTTGCCCTGCCTTCAATCATCAGAGCTTCCTGGAAGGGCACATGACGCCCGTCTTCTTTGGCAGCGCGCTGCATACTTTTGGTGTGGGCGAGCTGATGGACGGCGTCCTTGAACTCGCCCCACCCCCGCGCCCCCAGAAAGCGCGCGAGCGTGTGGTGGAAGCGGGCGAGAACAAAGTAACCGCATTTGTCTTCAAAATTCAGGCAAATATGGACCCGAAGCACCGCGACCGCGTCGCGTTCATTCGGCTTTGTTCGGGTCACTTTGAACGCGGCCAAAAGCTCACACACGTGCCGAGTGGCACGGTGATGACCGTTCACAATCCACTCCAGTTTCTGGCTCAAGATCGCGACCTGGCCGAAGACGCCTACGCGGGCGACATCTTGGGCCTACCGAACCACGGCAAGCTACGCATCGGCGACACATTGACCGAAGGCGAGTCACTGCACTTTACGGGCATCCCGAGTTTTGCCCCTGAGCTCTTGCAGCGAGTGCGTCCTCTCGATCCGCTGCGCGCCAAGCACCTCGGCCGCGCGCTCGACCAGATCGCTGAGGAGGGCGCCGCGCGCATCTTCAAACCGACCTCGGGCTCGAACTGGGTGGTGGGCGTCGTGGGCGCGCTTCAGTTTGATGTGCTCGCGGACCGAATCCGCACCGAATATGACATTCCCGTGGCGTTTGAGGCGGCTGGGCTCTTTACGGCTCGTTGGCTCGAGTTTGACGAGCAGAAAGAGTTCGACAAGTTTCAAATCGCTAACAACGGCTATCTAGCCAACGATCATACGGGCACGCCCGTGTTTTTGGCTCGAAACTCGTGGCATCTCGAGACCACGCAAAAAGAGTGGCCGAAGATCCGCTTCTTGAAGACGATTGAGCAGTCCTGACTGGCCCTCAAGTTTCGGTCGAGCCGAGAAAAATAAGCGGAATTGGCGCTCGCCCACCTACAGGGTGCGTGCTAGCGATCGCCTGGAAGTTTCCGTAAGTGCTGGCCGGCTGGCCAGCCCCCACGAGAGAAATTGGCCAAAAATGCCGATAGATGGGCGATCAAGAGGCGGGATTAGCTCGGCATCAAGAGCGAGGCCTAGAGAGGCTAGGTGGAGCGCGACGCTACCCGTCTGGTCGTGCCCGCGGATGTGCCCTTGTCCAACGCACAAAAATTCGAAAGAATGGCCATGACAGATGGCATCGAATGGCCGAGGTGACCGAGCGATGAGAGAGCGGAGCGACTCCGACGCTGGCGATCGTCGTGACTCCGACGTGAGTGGTCGTCGCGATACTCATCGTGGCCTCGGCGAGGTTGAAGCGTCGTTCACTCCCTCGGACTCGGGAGAGCTCACTCCCGAAGAGCTATCGCTGTCGAATCGCGATGCGTTCGATTTCCATTTTCCGAGCGACGCCAAAGTTCCCAGCATCCCCGAGGACGATAAGCCGCTCGACGAAATCGCCGGGACGTCGCTGCCCGGTATCGCTTCGCACGTCACCCAAAGGAGCCCCGACCGGCACCGTTTCGATACCTCAGCGGGCGGTGGTTCGAATCGAGTCTCAGGGGGTCGCGACGTGGCCCGCGCCTATGTCGCGCCCATGACCCCAGCGCCCGTGCACCTTCGCGTGCAAGACACGATCAGCATCGAGGTGAGCGAGCAGGTCAACCAATTCGATACCATCCCCAGTCTGACCAGGCGGCGGATGGCCGAAGAAGATTTTTTCTCCCTGCCTCACCAGCGCCGCCGTCGTCGTCGCATCGTACGCGCAGCGTGGGTCGCGGCTATGGCTGTGATTGGTGGCATTGGCGTGGGCCTCTTCGTCCGTTGGGCGAATGAACACACCAGCGCGCCGAACATTGAGGTTGTCGAGCAAGCGGCGCCGGCCAAAGCCGTCGCCAACCCACCCGTCGCTGCCGAAAAAGCCCCCGCCACCGAGGTTGCGCCCATGGCGATGCCGGGCTCCGCTGAGGGTACACCGGTTGAAGCTTCCCCGAGCGCTCAAGCTGCGGCCGAACCCAAGCCGGCATCTACAGCGTCGAGCGCCCCCAAGCCCGCGACCCCAGCGCCCGCCTCGAAGCCCGCCAAGAGCGGCAGTTCGAGCAAGTCACACGGCGCTGAGCTCTGGCTCGAATAGTTTCGTCTGAATAGCAAGCTCGCAACGCTCGGCCTCACAGACCGAACGTCTCAGCATGCTCCTGCCACGCACGAACGACCTCGTCTTTAAGATGCTGTTTGTCCAAAGCATCGAGGGACTCAAGGGCATGCTGGGCGCTGTATTGGGTACACAAGTCGCCTCACTCACAATCTTGAACCCAGAAATCCCTGGTCTCGTTTCGGGGGACGGTGCAGACAAGAGCATCGTTCTCGATGTGCGTGTCGAGCTCAGCGATGGGAGTCGGGTGATTGTTGAGATGCAGATGAGGGCCAGCGGAGCCCTCGCGACGAGGCTCGCCTTCTATGCGGCCCGAGATCTCTCGGCCAGCATGGGTCGGGGCCAGAGTTACGATGGCCTGACGCCAACGGTGCTAATCGTATGGCTGGGGCAAAGGCTATTTCCGATGCTTCCCGCAAGTTTGCATCGCATTTTCGAGCTGCGCGAAGGGAGCACAGGCGAACTCCTGACTGATCGCCTGGCCATTCACGTGCTACAACTGGAAGACTTTGCCGAAAAAAGCGAGACGCTCAAGCTGCAACCCCTCTTCCGCTGGGCACGCTTTTTCGTCGCGAAAGATGAAGCTGAGCTCATCGAACTAGCCAACGGAGACGAGCAAATGGCCGACGCTGTAGAAACGATCAAACACCTCTCGCAAGACCGGCAAGCCATTCGCCTGGCTCAAGAGCGAGAGGACGAGCTGCACCTCTACCGCCACGAACTAGCAGTCTCCCGTCGCGAAGGGCGGGCCGAAGGCCAGCAAGAAGGGCGGGCCGAAGGCAAAGCTGAGCTGCTCCGTGCCCTACTGGAAGCAAAATTCGGCGCTCTCACCCAAGCAGCGAGGACTCGCCTAGCGGGAGCCACCGAAACCGACCTCGACCTGTGGACCCCGCGCGTCCTAAGCGCAAACACCCCGTCCGACGTGTTCGCCGAGTGAAGCGCCCGCCTCGAAGGCCCTGAGCCTCTCGTGTCGCACTTGCATAACGTGACCCGGTAAACCGCCAACCCGGCCGCACCCCCGGCGTATCGGCCCGATGGCCCAAATATCCCCCCGAACCCACTTTCGGTCGCAACGCGCGCGCCGCCCGTCCGAAAGCGCCGTTCTTCGGAGAAAGTTTTCAACTTTCCAAGTTTTAGCTACAGATCTCGCACCCAGCCCGAATCCTGAGCCCCCCGTTCCCTCATGCGTCCCTTCAAGTTCCTCGTGCCGGCCACCTTGCTCGCCCTCAGCGCCCTCCGAGCGGCGCCGAGCCAAGCCCAGCCCGAGCCAGCCACAACCCCCTCCACCCCTGCAGCCCACGAGGATTCCCGCCAATACTACAAGGCCGGAAACGAAGCCTTTCTAAGCGGAGACAAAAAAAGCGCCCGCGCCCACTACCTCCGAGCGCTCGAGCTAGAAAAACAATGGGACATCCTATGCAACCTAGGCCGAGTAGAAGGCGAAATGGGCCTAGACGCCGAAGCCCTAGAGCACCTGGATGAATGTTTGAAGGAGTATCCGCCGAGTGCGGATAAGCGGGTACAGGCAGCGCGGGCTAAGTTTTTTGACTTACGGGTCGAGATTCGCGACCGATGCCGCCGAATGAGTTGCGATTATAAGGAGCCACCTGTTAGTTCAGGGTTAGAGGCGACGCCGGTGGTGGCGGCGCCAGTGGAGGCTCCTGCTGCAGCGGTTGAGCCCTCACCAACTACTGTCGATGCTACGGTTAGCCATAAAGAGCCGGCAGAAGTGCACAAATCATCGGCAAAGTGGCCCGTGGTGATCACAACGGGAGCGCTGGGAGTGGTGGGCTTGGGGCTGGGGGTGGGGTTTCATGTGTTAGCGGAAGATAAGAGCTCCCGGGCGCTAGCGTTGGAGGATGAACTGGCGAATGCTGGCGTGCGCTGCGAAATCGGCGCCATCGCACCCTGTCACGAATACCAGGAAACGAAGCAGGCGTTCTTCGATGCGCGGACGGCAGAAACCATTTCGTTCATCGCGGGTGGGACGTTAGCCACGGCGGCCGTGGTGCTGGCCATTGTGTGGCCGGATAAAGTTCGTCCATCGG
>Ga0164241_10000336_pt1 | contig 95403 bp, 110 predicted proteins | sample OricomyardsoilBY_FD_108780 | JGI IMG/M metagenome (GOLD analysis project Ga0164241, IMG submission 108780) | Backyard soil microbial communities from Emeryville, California, USA - Original compost - Back yard soil (BY) | ecosystem: Environmental > Terrestrial > Soil > Unclassified | place... | reverse complement strand
TGTCGCCATTGCCGGGCTCGAACGTGACGGTGTACGAGTTAATCGTCCACTGCGCGTAGAGCGTGACGTCGCCGGTGAGCGTGTAGGGGAAAGTCACCTGGGTGCCACCCTCAGCGGCCGTGAACCATCCCGCGAAGGTGTAGTTGGGGCGTGTGGGTTCGGTGGGTGCGTTGACGGTAGATCCGTAGTCCGCTTCGGCCGCACTTGCAACTTCGCCATTGCCGGGCTCGAACGTGACGGTGTACGAGTTAATCGTCCACTGCGCGTAGAGCGTGACGTCGCCGGTGAGCGTGTAGGGGAAAGTCACCTTGGTGCCACCCTCAGCCGCTGTAAACCAACCGTCAAACTGGTGGTTCGCACGTGCCGGCTGCGTGGGTTCGAGGATTGCCGCACCGTAGTTGAAGACGTTGGATACCGAGGCGTCGCCATTGCCGGGCTCGAAGGTCACGGTGTACGAGTTAATCGTCCAGTGCGCGTAGACGGTGGTGTCGGAGTACACACCGAATGGAACGGGGATTGACGTTCCGCCCGTCGGTGCTGACCAGTAGCCCGCGAAGGTGTACCCCTCCCTTATTGGCGTCCCGAGCCAGATGGCAAAGGCTGCGGGTTGCGTGATGACGTCTGGCGAAGTGCCGTCCTGATCGTCAATCGTGAGCGTCACGGACGTGGAGATCCACTGCGCGTAGAGAGTGGCGTCGCCGGTGACCGTGTAAGGGAAGGTCACCGCGGTACCGCCGCTCGCAGAGGTGAACCAGCCGCCGAACGCGTAGCCAGGCCGCGATGGCTGAGAGGGAGCGGAAATGGTGGATTGGTAGTCGGCGGTCGTGGAAGTGGCACCTTCACCATTGCCAGGCTCGAAAGTCACGGTGTATGAGTTGAGCGTCCATTGGGCGTAGTACGTGGCGCTGCTCATGACGACGATGGGCGACACGAGTTTGGTACCACCCTCCGGCGCGGTCCACCAGCCAGTGAAGGTGTGCCCCGTCCACTCGGCGCCTGGGAGGCTCACGCTAGCCCCAAGCTGGGTGTTGATCAGCTGGACGTCGCCCGTCTGGTCATCGAGCGTGATCACTGCAGGGTAGGAGCCGCCGCCGCCGCCCCCGCCGCCGCCGTCGTTGATGATTGCTTGCGCAGGCACGGCAAGCAAGAGGCTGCCGAGGAGCGCAACGATGGTGATTGCTGATACGCGACGAGTGAACACGGTGAGTGGCTTTCTACTAAAGCCTCGGGCGTGGGGACCGTCCGATCGGCAAGTCGAACACTACTAGGTAGGTTCCGCTCGCGTACCAGGGCGACCATGATTCGCAGCAGGTTGGCCCGAATGTGTCCGGTTTGTCCTCCTAGCCCATCGTGACGGTCAGCACGTCCCCATCCGCAAGATCTTCCACCGGCACGAGCGCGCCGCGGCGGGCATCGCCCGCCAGGTCAACCTCGCGCTTGCCGACCATGACTGAAGCCACCCCCGTCGCTACGCCAAGCGGGTTCACTACGTTGATTGTGAGGGACTTGCCGCGGAACGTGCGCGTGACTTGGAAGCCGTCCCATCCCTCGGGCAGGCACGGGTCAATGCGTAGCCCGGCGAGCTCCGGCCGGATGCCAAGGATGTACTGGGTCACGCCAACGTAGGACCACGACGCGGTTCCCGTGAGCCAGGGGTTGCGTGCCTGGCCAAAGCGCGGGCTCTCAGGGCCATGCGTGAATTGGCAGTAGACGTAAGGCTCCACCTGGTGGACCTCGGCGGATTCGTTGTAGCGCGCCGGCAGATAGGAACGGTAGTACTCGTATGCGCGATCGCCACGCCCCAGCACGCCCTCGGCAACAATCGTCCATGAGTTGGCGTGGCAGAAGATTCCCCCGTTTTCCTTGTGGCCAACGGGGAACACAAGCAGGGACAGCCCAACACCGGGTACCTCTTTGGTATGGGCAGGGGCACACAGCGCCACGCCATGTTCGGAGAACAGTCGATCGTGGACGGAGTCCATGGCGCCGATGGCGCGTTCTTCCGGAACGGTCTGCGAGATGGCGGCCCACACGTTCGGCTCCAGGTAGATCTTGCCTTCGTCCAGAGCATCGGAGCCAAGCTTGGCGCCTGTGGCGGAGATGCCGCGGATGTACCAGTCGCCGTCCCACGCGCCCTCGAGCACCGGCTGCAGGCCGCTGAGCACGCCGCGCGCCCACTCGGCGTCACCGTCGCGACCCGTGAGCTCTGCGAGCTCCGCAACCACTCGCGCGCCGTTCGCCATCAGGAACGTAGAGAACATTGATTCGCCGGTGGTGCCAAACTGAATGCAGTCGTTCCAGTCAGCCTGCAGCCCCTGAACGAGGCCATTGGCGCCAAGGTGGTTTAGCGAGAACTGGATGGCCTGGCGCAAGTGCTCAAACACCGTGGCCTCGCCGTGGTCCGCGTAAGGCAGCACCTGGTCAAGGTAGGCGACGTCGCCCGTTTCGTAGACAAAGTTCGCCACGGTGATGGGAAGCCACAGGGGATCGTCGGAGCGATACTGCTCCAGCGTGGGCGTCTGCTCATGCCCTGGTGAGTGCGTGAGCGGCTTCACGAGCGGCATCGCGCCGCCCTCTTCCGTCTGGCCCGTGAGGATGAGCGAGAGCCGCTCGCGCACGGCCTCCGGAATCGCATGAATCACCGCAAGCATGTCTTGCACGGTGTCGCGGTAGCCCAGCCCGTCGCGGTCGCCGGCCTCGATGAGCGAGACGCCGCGAGACCAGTTGAAGGTCATGTGCGTCTGGTACGCGTGCCACACATTGATCATCGAATTCATCTCTGCGTCCGGCGTAGCCACCTGCAAAGGGGAAAGGAACTCACGCCACTCGTCGCGAATCGCGGCGAGCTCGGCCTCCACCCGCTCGGGCGTGCCGTACTCCGCGAGAACTTCGCGACCCGGGCGATGGGTGAGCCCGTCGCGGTCGTTCCACTCGCCATCCGGCGCCCCCATGCCGAGCATGTAGATCACCTGACGCGTCTCTCCGGGCTGCAGCTCGAGCCGCGCCTGCAACGAGGCGCACGAGTTGTCGCCAACTGTGCGCGAATTGGAGCACTCACCGCGCTCAACCGCCACAGGGGAGGCCTGCGTGCGATACGCGCCCAGGAAGACATCGCGATCGGTGTCGTAGGAGGCAACGTCCGCGCCGGCCATGCCGAACCACAGTTCTGCGAACGCGGTCCGCGTTGAGTTCTTGCGCGAGATCATGCCGTCAACGCACTCGGCAACCACCACATATTGCGAGTACTGCAGATTCTCGAGATCCTGCCGGTAGTTCCACTCGTTTGCCAGCTCCGCGTAACTGAAGAGCGAAATGGTGCGCGGAGCGTCGGACGTATTGGTGACCTTCACCGACCAGTATTCAAACGCCTGGCCCTTGGGGATGAAGAAGGTGGCCTCAGAGTGGATGCCGCGGTAGTCACTTTGAAAGATCGAGTAGCCAAGGCCGTGGCGAACGGCCGACGCTTGGGTTGGCTGCCCGTCAGCCGTCACGTCCTCGCCGTCCCGGCCGCGCAGGGGCTTGCCCACCGGCTGCCAGCTTGCGCTCCAGAAGTCTCCGTCCGCGTCGTCGCGCAGGTAGAGGAACCGGCCCGGCTCGTCTTGGGGCACGCCGTTGAAGCGGAAGCGCAGCACGCGGCCCGTTCCGCCGGACTTATAGAAGGAGTAGCCGCCCGCGCCCTGCGTGATGATGCCGCCGTACAGGCGCGAACCAAGGTAGTTGGACCACGACCGCGGGGTGTCTGGGCGGGTGATCACATATTCGCGCGCTTCGTCATCGAAGTGGCCGTACTGCATTGCAGGTCCTCTCAGCTGGCTAGCGAAGAGCCTACCGACCGGAAAGACCGGTGCGAAACGATTCGCGGGCTACTCCGGTAACTCTTGAGACCGGGTGTATCGCTCCATGACTTCCTCAACGGGTCCATCCTCCACAATCTGACCCTGCTCAAGCCAGATGGCGCGATTGCAGAAGGAGGTGATGGTCTGCGCGTTGTGGCTCACCAGGAACACGGTGCCCGCGTGCTCACGCACTTCTTCCATTTTCTTCATGGACTTGGCTCTGTACCGTGCGTCGCCTGTTGCGAGCGCCTCGTCAATCATGAGGATGTCAGGGATGATCGCTGTAGAGACCGCAAAGCGCAGTCGCGACGCCATCCCGGACGAGTACGAGCGCATCGGCAGATCGATGGAAGCACCCAGCCCGGAGAACGCAACAATGTCGTCATACTTTTCGCGAAGCTCGGCACGCGACATGCCCATGGCGAGGCAGCCCAGTTCAATGTTTTGCGCGCCCGTGAGGGACCTCGACAACGCGGCGTTCACTCCAAGCAGCGAGGTGGTTCCACCTACGTAAACGGCTCCGCCACTCAGCGGCATGAGGCCCGAGATTGCGCGCAACAGCGTTGACTTGCCCGCTCCGTTGTGGCCAATGAGCCCAATACGTTCACCATGGTTGGCAACAAAACTCACGCCTTTGACGGCCACCAGTTTGCGCCTGCCCGACGTTGGTACCAGCGAAGGCCCGAACAAGCCGGCTAGCCCGCGCTTGGCATCGGGATCCTTGGTTGTGCGGCGCCCGCCATTGATGTGGTACGTCACCTCTACACGGTCGGCGATGAGGACTGGCGTCCCAAGCGAGTTGTCACTCGACACCATATTTGCCCTCCCCACGCCAGAAGAAGATGAGGCCGCCGATGGATAGCCCAAACCCCCACAGACACATCACGAGGAGCTCGAGAGGTGAGACCTCCACTTGCCCAAGCATTGCTCCACGCACCATCTCTATGGACAGCGCGTACGGCTGATACGTGAGTATCACGCCCAGCTGGGGGTAGTTGACGGTGTAATGCGCAATCGAGAAGAACAGGCCGGACATGTAGCGAAGCAGTTGCACCACAAACGGAATGAGGTTCTTGATGTCACGCGATTGCGAACCGATGCGTGACATGAAGAGCGCCACGCCCACGTTGAACAGGCCAATCAGCAGGAATGCGGGCACGGCGAGCAGCCACGACCACTGGGGCGGCTCCTTGGTGAGGGAGACCAGCACGAACATCACCACGATGGCAGGCAAGAGAGTCAGGAACTCGGTAATGACTGCGGCAATAGGCAGAACGGCACGAGGGAACCGCAGCGAACGGATCATCGAGACGTTGTTGACGATGGCCCCCACGCCCTGGCCCAGCACAGCGGAACAGAACTGGAAGACGAAGATACCGACCACCAGGAATCCGACGTAGTTGTCGATGCCTCCTCGGGTCCCGATCACCACGCCAAAGATCAGGTAGTAGACCGCCGCATAGAGCAAGGGGTTGAGGATGGACCACAACTGGCCCAGGTAGGTGTTTTCGTTGCGCGCGTACGCGCGCGTGGTGGACAGCGCCCAAATGAAGTTGCGGCTCGCCCAAAGATCCTTGATGTACTTCCAGAAGGGTGGCCTACCTACTTGGCGCGGTAGCCCGTGCTTCGCCGCGAGTAGCGCATACTCGGACGGCGGTTGGTCAGCATTGTGGGGTCGTTTGCTCACGGCAGCATCACCGCCACATCGCCCTCACCAAGCACGGATATTCCTTTCGGCACCGGCCGCACCGGCCCGCAAACTAACATCAAGGGTAGCCGCTGCGAGCTCGTGCCCTAGTCCTGCACCGCGCTGGATTGCGCACTGAGTTCGGTGCTCAATTCCTTGGTGCGCGTTACGGCGGCGTTGACGCCAGCCGCAACTACGCCCTGCAGCCCTGCGGTTTCCATCGCGGCGAGACCGGCTAGCGTGGTGCCTCCCTTTGAGCTGACGTTCTGGCGCAGCTGCTGGGGAGACTGCCCGGAACTCTCAAGCAGAGCTGCGGCCCCCACAAACGTCTGCGCGGCAAGTTGGGTGGCGAGCGCCCGGTCAAGACCCTGCGCAACGCCCGTCTCGGTGAGTGCCTCAACGAACGCGTAAAAATAGGCGGGGCCGGAACCAGATAAGGCACCAACAGCATCCATCTGCGCCTCGTCCACCGTCACCACGAGGCCCGTCTTCTGCAGCATCCCTGCGGTGAGTTGCAGGTGGCTTGCCGTGGCGTATGCGCCGCCCGCGATGCCCGTGGCGCCTTGAGCGATGACCGAGGGAGTGTTGGGCATCGCGCGCACAACCGGTGTGCCCGCGGGCAAATGCGCCTCATAAAAGGACGTTGGCAGGGCGGCAGCCACGGTGATAATCAACACGTTGTCCTTGAGAGAACCCACGATCTGACTGAGCGCCACTCCCATGTCTTGCGGCTTGACCGCAAGCATCACGACGTCGGCATCCGTCACGGCCGCCGCCGCGTCAAGTACCACCACAATTCCCTGATCGTCGCGAAGGACCTGAGCTCGCTCTTCGGTGCGAGTTGCCGCCGTGATCCGGTCTTGGGGCCACCCTGCCGCGCGCAGCGCCGCGACCATGATGGCGCCCATAACTCCGGCACCAACGATGGCAACTTTGCGAGCGTCGGGAAGCGGCGTGGGGGCGGTGCTCATGCGGCCAGGCTACAGGCCAAAGTCCTCGTAGAAGCCGGGAACCTGGGCTGCGGGACCAGTGAGAATGAAGACCGACGTGCCGTTGCGCCACACCATGCCCGGGCTGGGTGAGGTGATGGGGGCGCTCTCACCCACCGTGACCCCGCCCGCTTCTACGGGCTCGGTCGCGGCCGCCTCCCCAGCGACCTGGGTGAACATCGCTTTCGCTTCGTCTTCGTTGTAGTACTGCAGCGCACGCACCGTCATCGTGACCCCGTCCGCGCGGTACGTGAGGTCAACGCCATCCACCACACGCCCAGACGTCGCAGCCAGGTCCGCAGGATCCAGCACGATGGCCTCTACCAGCACATACATGCCAACTGTGGTGGGAAGTGCGGATTGGAACGGCGTGGCCGTTGGCCCGGCGATGGGCGCTGCCGAGGGGGTGGGAGCCGGCAGCGTCACGGTGACACCCGGCACCACCGTTGGATCCGGCCGGTTGAGCACCAGCACAACGACCACGGCGGCAATGATGGCGAGCAGCGCAAGGCCCCCCCAAAGCCACCAACGTCGCTTCCTTGTGCCCGACGCTGGCGGGGCTTGGGCGGTATCGGTCGCCGGTTCAACACTTGGGGGAGTTCCAAAGGAACGGGGTGCATAGGCCACGCCACCGTCAAGAGTGGTGCCGCTGCTCGCGAGTGACGCTTGCTCATGCGCCAAAATGCCGGCGGCCAGAGCGTCGGCCCTTTGTCTGGACGTCAGTTCTGAAGCGGGTGCGCCTTCGGTGGGCTCGGCTTGGGCGGGATCGGCGTCGTCAGAGGCGAGTTCGCTGTCTGTGGTTGCGCTGTCTGCTTCGGCGCTGATGGGAGGCGTCGCGTACGCGAACGCCGGTGTGAAGGGCGGTGACTCCTCGCCGAACGAGGGCAGGGCAATCGCCTGGTCCGCGGGGACAGTTGGCACCCCGCCGAGGGGTGTGGGGGCGCCAGCAGCAGAGAGCGCCGCGTTTGCCACGGCCGAGCCGCCGAGCAATTCCACGGAACTCCCGCGCCACGGGTTAAACCCCATAGGGGGTTCGTCGGGCTCTTCGAGGGTCTCGTCGGCGTGGCTCGGGAACATCTCGGCCGCGGACGGCGGGTCCACTGGGGTTGCGGGCGCCTCTTGGTCTGGAGCATCTTCCGCCGAGGCTTCGTCATCTGGAAGGTCCGCTGGCCGGATCCACGCGGGGACAACGGCTTCAAAGGGCTCCGGGATCGCGGGCGCGGCAGGTTGCGCCCCCTCGTTTACCGGAAGCCAAGGGACGCGAGGCGTTGGCTCGCTGTCTGGCGACATGCGGCTAAGCCTAGGCCCGTTGGCGGCTTTTGCCCGCGCACGCGGTGCGTGTCAGACGATGCGGCTACCGTTGGCGCATGGCCACTACCGCGCGTCGCGCTAGCCCCGCATACCGCTGCACGGAATGTGGCTGGACGGCCGTGAAGTGGGTTGGTCGGTGTGGGGAATGCCAAGCGTGGGGCACGGTGGTGGAGGCGAACGCCACGGCAGGCCCAGCCACCAAGGCAACATCTGCCTCGCAGCCTGCCGTTCCGTTGCCGCAGGTGTCCACTACGGCGTCCGCGCGGCGAAGCACGGGAGTCGATGAGTTTGATCGGGTCCTTGGCGGTGGCATCGTCGCCGGAGCGGCCGTGCTGCTCGCGGGCGAACCCGGGGTGGGGAAGTCCACCTTGCTTCTCGATGTCGCCGCGCGCACTGCGCGTGGCGGGTCCACCGTGCTGTACGTTTCCGGTGAAGAGTCCGCGGGGCAGATTCGCTTGCGTGCGGAGCGCATCGGCGCGCTCGAGCAAGGGGTGCTGCTCGCGGCGGAAACGGATCTTGGGGCAGTTCTCGCGCACCTCTACGACGCTAAGCCGGATCTGGTGATCGTTGACTCCATTCAGACCATCGCCTCAGCGGAGGTTGAGGGCACGCCCGGCGGAGTGAGCCAGGTGCGTGAGGTGGCGCAAGCGCTAGTGCAGGCCGCAAAGAAGATTGGTGTGCCAATGGTGCTGGTTGGCCACGTCACCAAAGACGGGTCAGTTGCTGGCCCGCGGATCGTGGAGCACCTCGTTGACGTCGTGTGCCAGTTTGAGGGAGACCCCCACTCTCAGCTGCGCCTATTGCGTGCGGTCAAGAACCGGTTTGGCTCCGTTGACGAGGTTGGCTGCTTTCAACTCGTCGATGCTGGTATCGAGTCTGTTTCCGATCCCTCCGGATTGTTTCTCACGCGCGAGGGAGCGCACGTGCCGGGCACGTGCGTGACCATCACCGTTGACGGCAAGCGTCCCCTCCCCGCAGAGATCCAGGCGCTCGTGGCGCCAAGCGTGCTGAGCAACCCGCGCCGGGCCACCTCTGGCATAGACGGTGCTCGCGTGGCCATGATCCTCGCGGTGCTACATAGGCGGGTTGGCGTTGCCGTTGCGGCTGACGACATCTACGTTGCGACCATCGGCGGTGCCAAGGTGCTGGAACCCGCAGCCGACGTCGCGCTCGCCCTTGCTCTAGCGTCGGCCCGTGCGGACCGCCCAGTGCGCGAGCGCTGGTGCGCAGTTGGCGAGGTTGCCCTGTCTGGAGCCGTGAGGCCCGTGAGCGCGCTCGCGCAACGCGTTGCCGAGGCGGCACGATTGGGTTTCACCGATGTCGTGGTCCCCGCGCAGGGGCGTTCTGTGAGCGCGCCGCAAGGCGTGACGCTGCATGCGGTTGAGCAACTGGCGGATGCCGTGCGGATCGCAATCGCGCCGCGCGCTGACGCCGGCGATCCCGGGTTTTAGCGGGGCTGCTTAGCCCAGCGCGAACTGCACCTTGTCCGCTGGGACGCCCTGGACTGTGGCGGTAACCCAATACGAGCCCTTGTGCGCGGGTTGAGCCTCAGTGGAACAGGCCTTCTCGCCCCGGCCCCGGTTCCAGCCGCTGGTGAGTTCCTTGCTGCCCTTGGGCTCGATGACGAACTTCTCGGCGTCGAAGACCACAAAGTCCTTGCAGGTTGAGGAGTCGAACCAGGTTTCCTTGCCGGAGATAACCACGGTCTTGGCGTCCTTGGCGGGATCGACGACGCACGCCGATGTTCCCGTGGAAGTGACCGTCACCTTAAAGGTGGGGAGCTTGTTGCCGGTGAACGTGGTGGGGGAGGTGGTGACCACAGTGATGTCGTCGGCCGTGCACGGGCGGCTGGGATCGGCCATGCTCGCGGCGTCCGTGGACGAGGTAACGGTGGGGTCTGGCGACGTGGTGTTTGCGGGCGGAGTCGCGGGCGTGCCGGAGCCCCCGGTCATGGCGCTGATAAGCCACCACAGCAACAGCGCGAACACCACAATGGCCGCGACCACAGCGATGCGTCGCTTCCAGTACACGTTCGCGGGCTGTTCGCCCACCGGGTGTGTGAGTCCGTCCACCGCCGTCTCCTTTGAACCCTTCAACGGTAACCAGTCACACGCTGGAACAATGGAGTCATGCCCCGCGAGTCGCCGGATGACGTCATCACTGACGATGAGGTTGTTGGCGCCGTGCTCGGCTGGTACGCCACGCAAGGGCGGGACTTGCCGTGGCGAGACGGAAGGGCGAGCGCGTGGGGGGTGTTGGTCAGCGAGGTCATGCTGCAGCAGACGCCCGTCGCGAGGGTTGAGCCCGTGTGGCGCGAGTGGATGGATCGCTGGCCCTCGCCCGCTCACCTTGCGGCCGCCACCCAAGCCGACGCAGTGCGCGCCTGGGGCCGGCTGGGTTACCCGCGGCGCGCGGCCCGGTTGTGGGAGTGCGCTCGGGTTCTCATTGAGCGTCACGGCGGGCACGTGCCCACCACGCGCGACGAACTGCTCGCGTTGCCGGGAGTGGGCGACTACACCGCTGCGGCCATCGTCTCCTTTGCGCACGTCGGCCGCGCCCCCGTCATTGACACCAACGTCAAACGGGTGTTGGCGCGCGTCTGGGACGGCAGAGAGCTGCCGCTCACGGCGGGAGTGAGCGCTGTGGAGCGCGCGCTGGCCGAACGGATCCTTCCGCACAACCCCGCGCGCGCGGCCGAGTGGGCCGTCGCTTCCATGGAGCTTGGGGCCATCGTCTGCACCGCGCGCGCACCCCGGTGCGACGCCTGCCCCATCACCGCCCACTGTGCGTGGCGAGCGGCAGGCTACCCAGCGTCGGGCCTGCAAAAGCGCCCAAGCCAGGCTTGGCACGGAACCGATCGCCAAGTGCGCGGCAGCATTTTGGCGATGCTGCGCGCCTCGCACGGCCCCGTTCCGGTCACGGCGCCCACCGGCGTCCCCGGCGAACAGTTTGAGCGCGCGCTCGCGTCCCTGCTGGCCGACGGTCTGGTCACCGCGCGCGGCGGCGGCACCTATTCGCTGTAGCGAGATCGCTACGAGTGGTGCGTGCCCTCCACGGCGTTGGGCTCGATGGCCGCGAGTTCGTCGCTCGTGAGCTCGGGGAAGGAGAGCGCGCCAACGGTGTCCTTGAGTTGGGCCACCGAGGAGGCGCCGACGATGGCGGACGTGGTGCGCCCGCCGCGGAGGACCCACTGCACCGCGAGTTGGGCGAGGGTTTGGCCGCGCTCTTCTGCAATGGCGTTGAGGGCGCGCGTGCGGGTGAGGTACGTCTCGGTGATCTGCTTGGTGCTGAGGAACTGCGAGTGGGTGGCGCGGGAGCCCTCCGGAACGCCGTTGAGGTAGCGCGCGGTGAGCATGCCCTGCGCGAGCGGCGAGAACACGGTGGAGCCAACGCCAAACTCGTCGAGGGTGTCCAGCAGGCCGTTCTCCGGACCGCGCTGGTACATGTTGTACGGGAACTGGTGCACGAGCAAAGGCGTGCCCAGATCACGGAGGATCTGCGCGGCCTCACGCGTAGCGTCGGGCCCGTAGTTTGAAATGCCGGCGTAGAGCGCCTTTCCAGAGCGAACCGCCTGGTCAAGGGCCATCATGGATTCCTCGATGGGGGTGTCCGGGTCCGGGCGGTGGTGGTAGAAGATGTCGACGTAGCCGAGGCCCATGCGCTTGAGCGATGCGTCGAGGCTGCTCAAGAGGTATTTGCGGCTGCCCCACTCGCCGTAGGGGCCGGGGTGCATGTAGTAGCCGGCCTTGGTGGCGATGACGATCTCGTCGCGATAGGGCGCGAGGTCGCTCGCGAGGATGCGGCCAAAGTTCTCCTCGGCGCTGCCTGCTGGCGGGCCGTAGTTGTTCGCGAGGTCGATGTGGGTGATTCCCATGTCGAAGGCGGCGCGGATGATGTCGCGCTGGGTGTCGAGCGGGTTGGCGCCGCCGAAGTTTTGCCACAGCCCAAGACTCACGCCGGGGAGGGTGAGGCCGCTCTTGCCCAGGCGGCGATACTGCATGTCTTCATAGCGCGCGGGGTTGGCGATGTACGGGTCATTAACCATACGGTCAGCCTATCCGCGCACCGGCACTCGACCTGTACGCACCCGACTTGTACGCACCAGACGGCCGCAGGTGCGGGTGCACGGCGCCGTTTCGCGCATCCCGCCCCGCCCTTCCCGCCCCGCGGATCCCGCGCTGTGAGGACATAGGGCCGGGAACGAGCGCCCACACCGGCCCCGTGTCCTCACAGCGCGCACGCCCACCATCTCGCGCGCACCCCCGCGCGCGCACCCACGACTCCCGCGCACTCCGCATCCCGTATCCCGCATCCCGCCCGGCGCATCCCGCGCTGCGAGGACGTGGGGCCGGAAATGAGGGTCTCCACCGGCCCCACGTCCTCGCAGGGAGCGGACGCGGCCTCGACTATCCACAGATTTCGCGAATCAGCCCAACCGCGCCCCAATCACCGCCACGCTGAGGCATGCGTCCGTTGCCCCATGTCAACATGCGCGAGCCCATTGCGCGGTGGCTAGAGAGCAGCCCGCACGCGTACTCCCGCAAGGAGCTCCTCGTGGGGTGGGGTCGCTGGGATATCGATTCGGCTGCACGCGTCGCATCCATAGCGCGGGTGGCACCCGGCGTGTACGCGGGCGTCACGCATGCACAAGAACCGCTCGTGCATGCGGAGGCGGCGCTGCTGTGGTGTCCGTCGGGTCTGGTGACGGGCGAAATGGCGTTGTGGCTCGTAGAGGGCGAATTGCCCGTCCCAGAGATCACCGACGTAGTGGTGCCGTACGGAAAGAACCCGCGCGCCCCAGCGGGATTCAGGGTCCTTCAACGAGCCCCGATCAGCATCCGTTCGAAGGCTCAAGGCGTGCCGTGCGTGTTGCCCGCGCGCGCATTGCTCGACGCGTGGAGCTTGGCACCGCCCGAGCGCCGGAAGTCGATCTTCTACGAATCCTTGTGGGCACACGCCACGAGCGTGCGCGCCGTAGCACGTGAGCTGCGCGACGTGCCGAGGCTCCGTGGGCGGCGAGCGCTCGAGGCGCTTCTCAAGCACTTCGCGGATGGTGCCATGTCGCCCATTGAGGTGTTCGCCCGCACCGAGGTGTTTGTGGGGCCGCGGTGGAGCGAGTTTGAGCTCCAGGCTCCGTTGCCTGGTGGGTATGCCGCTGACATGTTGCACGGCGCGACCAAAGTCATCGTCGAACTGGATGGACGGCGGTATCACGGCAAACGGGATCGCGCGGAGCGAGATCGCATTCGCGATGCCGAGCTCGCCCGATACGGCTATATGACGGTGCGGCTGAGCCCACGTGATCTCGTCGATCGTCCCGGCTGGTGCCGCGACGTTGTGGCGGATGCGGTCGCGAGCCGGCGCGCGGTTTGAGTTCGCGTGCGGTGAGCATGCGCGCTGTGAGTACGGTGGGCCGGAATTGGTGGCCGATTCAGGCCTGGTGTCCTCACAGCGCGCTTGAGTGGCGACAAGGGCTGCCGGACAGACGGCGCCAGGCCGCCGCACAGACGCCAGGCCGCCGCACAGACGCCGAGGGCCCCGGCGAAATCGCCGGGGCCCTCGGAAGTCACACAGCGGCGCTAAGCGTCCGTGCCCGTCGCCTTCGCGGCGGGCGCCTTCTCAGCCGAGGTTGCGGCGGGCGCAACTCCGGCGGCGACCGGCTCTTCCACGACATCGTCCTTGTCGACGCCCTCGAACGTGAAGGTGGCGGATTCGCCCTCACCTTCCACGTCCACGCGCACAATCTGGCCGGCGCTGAGTTCACCGAACAGGATCTTCTCGCTCAGCGTGTCTTCGATCTCGCGCTGGAGTGCGCGGCGAAGTGGCCGCGCACCGAGCACGGGGTCGTAGCCCTTGTCGGCGAGTGCGCGCTTGGCCGCAACGGTGAGCTCGATGCCCATGTCCTTGTCCTTCATGCGCTCGTCGAGACGGGCGAGCATGAGGTCAACGATCTGGATGATCTCGTCTTGCGTGAGCTGCGGGAACACAACCACGTTGTCCACGCGGTTGAGGAACTCCGGCTTGAAGTGCTCCTTCAACTTGGTGTTGACCAGCTTGACCATCTCGTCGTATGTCTGGCCGGACTCCGACTGCACGGAGAAGCCGGTTGCCTGGCGACGCGAAATGGTGTCTGCACCGAGGTTGGTGGTCATGATGATCACGGTGTTCTTGAAGTTCACCTCACGGCCCTGAGCATCGGTCAGCTTGCCGTCCTCAAGAATCTGGAGGAGCGAGTTGAAGATGTCCGGGTGGGCCTTCTCGACCTCGTCGAACAGCACCACGGAGAACGGCTTGCGACGCACCTTCTCGGTGAGCTGACCGCCCTCTTCGAAGCCCACGTAGCCGGGAGGCGCACCGAACAGGCGAGCAACGGTGTGCTTCTCGCCGTACTCGGACATGTCGAGCGAGATGAGTGCGTCCTCGTCGCCAAACAGGAACTCCGCCAGAGCCTTCGCAAGCTCGGTCTTTCCCACACCCGTAGGGCCAGCAAAGATGAACGAGCCACCCGGACGCTTGGGGTCCTTGAGGCCGGCACGCGTGCGGCGAATGGCCTGAGACAGCACCTTGATGGCCTGGTCCTGACCGATGATGCGCTTGTGGATCTCGGACTCCATGGACAGCAGGCGAGCGGACTCGTCGGAAGACACGCGCGCAACCGGCACGCCCGTGGACATCGACAGCACCTCGGCGATGAGCTCTTCGTCAACCACCGCGGCAACGTCGAGGTCGCCTGAACGCCAGGCCTCCTCGGCCTTGGAGCGCTCGTCGCTGAGACGGCGCTCAACGTCGCGCAGCGAGGCGGCCTTCTCAAAGTCCTGCCCGTCGATTGCCGATTCCTTCTCGCGGCGCACCTCGGCGATCTTGTCGTCGAGGTCACGGAGCTCCGGCGGCGACGTCATGCGACGAATGCGCAGGCGAGCGCCCGCTTCGTCGATGAGGTCAATGGCCTTGTCCGGGAGGAAGCGGTCAGAGATGTAGCGGTCCGCCATCTGGGCGGCCGCAACGATCGCCTCGTCCGTGATGGTGACGCGGTGGAACGCTTCGTAGCGATCGCGCAGCCCGCGCAGGATCTCGATGGTGTGCGACAGCTCCGGCTCCGGCACCTGGATGGGCTGGAACCGACGCTCGAGCGCGGCGTCCTTCTCGATGTGCTTGCGGTACTCATCAAGCGTGGTGGCGCCGATGGTCTGCAGCTCGCCTCGCGCCAGCATGGGCTTGAGGATCGAGGCCGCGTCAATGGCGCCTTCGGCGGCACCCGCACCAACCAGGGTGTGGATCTCGTCGATGAACAGGATGATGTCGCCGCGAGTGCGGATCTCCTTGAGCACCTTCTTGAGGCGCTCCTCGAAGTCACCGCGGTAGCGAGAGCCGGCAACGAGCGATCCCAGGTCAAGCGTGTAGAGGTGCTTGTCCTTGAGCGTCTCCGGCACGTCGCCGCGCACAATCGCCTGGGCGAGGCCCTCAACCACGGCGGTCTTGCCAACGCCAGGCTCACCTATCAGCACGGGGTTGTTCTTGGTGCGGCGGCTCAGCACCTGCATCACGCGCTCCATGATGAGCTCGCGCCCAACCACGGGGTCAAGCTTGCCCTCGCGCGCGGCCTGCGTGTAGTTGCGGCCAAACTGGTCAAGGACGGTGGAGCCGGCCGGCGTGCCCTCCTGCGGGCCGCCCCCAGAGTTCGCGGGCTCCTTGTTCTCGTACCCTGAGAGCAGCTGGATGACCTGCTGGCGCACCGACGAGAGGTCCGCGCCAAGCTTGCCGAGCACCTGGGCGGCAACGCCTTCACCCTCGCGGATGAGGCCAAGCAGGATGTGCTCCGTGCCGATGTAGTTGTGGCCAAGCTGCAGCGCCTCGCGCAGGGAGAGCTCGAGCACCTTCTTGGCGCGCGGCGTGAAGGGGATGTGGCCGGAGGGTGCGTGGGAACCCTCGCCGATGATCTCCTGCACCTGCTCGCGCACGGCGTTGAGGGAGATGTCCATGGACTCCAGCGCCTTTGCGGCAACGCCTTCGCCCTCGCGAACCAGACCAAGCAGGATGTGCTCCGTGCCGATGTAGTTGTGGTTGAGCATGCGCGCTTCTTCTTGCGCGAGCACCACTACACGGCGGGCCCTGTCGGTAAAACGTTCGAACATGTCAAACCTCCCTCAATCGCGGGTACACAGTCGAGCGATTGCAACCAGGCTAACGAGGCCTTTCGCACACTCATGCCCATGTTCGCCAGCGGCGTGACAAGTGTTACCTGGCCGACACTTCATTTATCGGCACCCTGAGCGCCCAGCATCATCCCAAGACGGCCCGACGCGGTGGCTGGCTTGCCCTTGACATATCGACTTTCGTTGCATATCGTTTGTCGATAACAACGTTTATCGATACGGAGGGCGTCATGTCTGAACCCATCACTCCTGACCGCGACGACTGGCTCGCGCTCTGGATATCCGTGGGCATCGCCGCAGTGGGCGCGGTCACCACCATCGTCAACACCGTGAGCAGGCTCACCGAGGTAGCTCCCGGCCACGACATTCCGGTGCGAGTTCCGCTCCACTCGGTCAGCGCCGACCTGCCGCTTGGCCCCAATGGGGCCGCCGTGACCGCGGCCGTCGACACCGCAACCGTCACGGTCGCCGATCCGTCCCCGGCCACCCTCGTCGCGTTGTGGGCGGAGCCCATCTGGGTGTGCGTCACCGTGCTCGCGGGGCTGGCAGTGGCCGCGCTGTTCTTCCTGATGGTTGCGCGTGGGCAGCTCTTCACGCGCGGAGGCTCGCGCCTAGCGCTCGCGGGTGGCTTGGTCGTGGCCGCTGGCTGGCTCGGCTCCACGCTCCTCACGAATATGACCACCAGCGGCGCGCTTGCTGCGATCAGCGACCAAACCTACGAGTCCATCACTTTCACCGTCTCGCTGGTGCCCGTCCTCGCCATCCTCTTGCTGGGGGGCCTGGGTGCCGCATTGAAGATTGGTGAGCGTCTCCAGCGGGAGACGGAGGGGCTCGTATGAGCCCCGCAGATGACGACTCCACGGGCATCCACTGCCGCCTCGACGAGCTCCTCGCGGAGCGCGGCATGACCCTCGCGGCGCTGAGTGAGGCGGTGGGGGTTTCCGTGGTGAACCTGTCCGTGCTCAAGAACGATCGCGCACGTGCCATCCGCTACTCGACGCTCTCTGCCGTCTGCCGCGCACTTGAGTGCGAAGTGGGAGACCTCCTGGTGAGAGCCGCCTAAGCCTCAAGCACAATCGTGACGGGACCGTCATTCACGAGCGACACGGCCATGTCCGCGCCAAAGACTCCCGTTCCCACCTCGAGCCCGCGCGCACGCAGCGAAGACACCACCGCCGCGACCAGCGGCTCCGCAACCGGCCCCGGAGCCGCCGCGTTCCACGTGGGACGGCGGCCCTTGCGGGTGTCCGCATAGAGCGTGAACTGGGACACCACAATCACCGGGGCGCCGGCATCGAGAGCCGAAGCCTCTCCGTCCAGGATCCGTAGGTCAGCTATTTTGCGCGCAATCGTCTCCGCGGTCTGCACCGAATCGTCATGCGTCACCCCAACGAGCGCCACGATCCCCTGCCGCGCAAAGCTCGCCACCACTTCGCCGTCCACCACAACGGATGCGGACAACGCCCGCTGCAACACCGCTCTCATGGGCGGCCCAACGGCTACCAGCCGCCGCGATTATCGCTTGGCCGCGAGGAGCCAGGCCGGTGCACTGACTTGAGCGCGGGGAGCACATCCACGAAGAACACGAGGGCGCCCGCCGAGGCCGCGGTCCAGAAGAGGAAGCCCATGCCGAACCCAAACGCAGGCGGCAGGCCAAGGAACGCCAACACGGTTGCGCCCGCGGTGATTGCCAGCCAGAACGTCCGCGTACGCTTTCCCGCTGCGGTGTACGCGCCCGCGGGATAGCGAAATGCCTGGATGAGCGCCCACGCCGCCGCCGCAAAGACGGCAATCGCAATGGCGAACAGGAGAAACGTCTGCAGCGAACCGATCATGCCGCTACTTTACGGAAGTCACGCGAGCGCGGGCGGCAGCACGGTGAGACCCTCCGCGCGTCCAGCGGGTGCCAGGCGGCGGTCCCAAGCGGCGAGCACGGGGTTGGCATCGCGCAACAGCAGGGCCGACGCTAGGTGCAGTGCGTCTCCGGCACGCAGCGGGCGGCGGTCGGCGAGGTCGGCGGCGTGGGCAGCGAGCGCGGCCGTCACCTCCACTTTCGCCAAGCCCGGCCACAGCTCCTTCCACCGATCGCGAGCGGCCGCGGCGGGAGCGGCGTCGATGCGCCCAATGCGCTCGGCGGCGGCCAAGACCGACTTGACCTCAACGTCGGCTATGCGCGAGGTGACCACGGCGTCGGCCCGTTCCCACAGGGCCACCGCCAAAGGCGAGCCGGTCTCCAGGACCAGCAACTTCACAAGCGCAGAAGTATCGAAATAGACGAGTGTCATCTGCTACCTGCGCAGCCGGCCGAGCAGGCTGGACAGCGCGTCCTTGGCGGCCTCCGCTTGCGGCAGGCGGGGCACGGCGCGGTCCTCTGCGGGCGGCGTGATGAGGCCGTCGTGGATTAGAGAGGCGAGAAGGTCATCACCTGCGGCGGCGCCGATGCGGGCGATGGGTGCGCCATCTTCCGTCACCACAACACTCTTGCCGTTCTTCACGGCGGCGAGAGCGGCGTTGACGTCCTTGCGCAATTCGGAGACGGTTATTTCCACATCCCCACCCTACGCTGGCGAACCGCTACTCCGGCAGATCTCCGCCATCTGCCGCGCAGCCGCGTCCCATGAGCAGCCCCTTCATGGTTGGCCCAGGCGGCGGCGGCCGGTCCACGGAGAAGCCCGAGGGATCAACGATGGGCTCCTGAGTGGCGGAGATGGCACCGCCATCAGATGCCGCAAGCAACGTTGCGGACGGGTCCACGTTGCGCTTCACGAGCGCCAAGGCGATAGGCCCGTCCTCGCGGTCGCGCGCCACGGACGTGATGTACCCGGCCGGAGTGTCGGAGCCAAGAATGCTGAGCGAGGCGCCCGCGACCGGCAGCATGTGCTGCGAGCCGTCCAGGTAAAGATAGGTGAGACGCCGCGGCGGCCGGCCAACGTTGTGGACCTTCGCGACCGTCTCTTGGCCGCGATAGCAGCCCTTATGCAAGTGGACCGCGGTGCGCAGCCAGTCGTACTCGTGCGGCAGGGAGTGATCGTCAACTTCCGTTGCGGCGCGCGGGCGGTGTGCGGCCACGCGCTCGGCCTCGCTCGCCCACGTGCCCGCGAGCGCCCAGCCGGCGTCCAGACGGGCGTCCACTTCTACCTCGAGCGATGCGCGCGGCACCAGCACGAGCCGCCAGTTGCGCCCGCGCCCTGCCTCTCCGACGCTGTAAGAAGTTCCCCCAGTGCTCACCTCTGGCCACGGGTCCAGCCACGTAACGGGCTCGCCCTCGGCAGCGGGCCTCGCCACGGCCTCGCCCAGCGCGGCCCAGTCTGCGGTGGCGTCGGCCACCTCTACCCGGAGCATGAAGCGCATGCGGTCAAGGAACGCGGCCAACACGGGAGCGGTCTCGGTGATGAGCCACGCGGTCTCGCCGTCATCAACTAGCGACACCACATGCTCAATGCGGCCTTGCGGCGAGAGGATCATGAACTCGGTTGAGACTCCCGGCTGCAAGCCCGCAACCTCTTGCGAGCACAGCGAGTTGAGCCACGTGAGGCGGTCTGGGCCGGTGACGGTGACCACGCCCAAGTGGGACTGGTCCACCACCGCACGCCCCTGTTGCAAAGCCAACTGTTCGCTAACGGGATCGCCATAGTGCCAGGCCACGCCAGCGTCGGGCCCGGCACCGGCTACGGCGCCAGGGCGCGAAAGAAGGGGAGAGTCCACAACGGATGAACGAAGGTCAGTCATGGGTGATTCCCGCCTCCTCAACCCGCGACAGGCGGCCGGACGCGTAGGACTGCAATTCATGCCCAAACGCCGCGAGGTCCAGCGCCCACATGAGCTCGCCGTTGACGAGTCCGTAGAGCCGCGTGGCGCCGGCAACCTCTGGGGCGGAGGCGGTGCGCGCCATGAGATCGGTCCCCAGGTCGATGCGGCCGTTCCCCACCGCGCCAACGTAGACGGACACAAAGCCCGCGGCATCGGTGAGGATGACCTCAAGCGGATGCTGGAAGTCCTTCAGCTCAACATCGGTGGGGGCCGTGGGCGCAACCCGCCAGAAGCCAGACTCAACTGACCAGACCTGGCCATCCTCGCCGTCGGACCCCATGAGGCTTATCGCCGAGCGGTACTCGAGGTACGGGCCGCCGTCGTGGGTGAAATCCACGCGCTGGCGAAAATCTGCCGTGGGCACGTCCGGATATGCGAGCACCCCGGAGCCTTCCCACGCGCCAACGAGCCACGCTAGGGGGTACACCTCCGGCGCAAGGTCATCGGGGATGACAAACGTCACCGCTTGGGAGCCTTGACCATGCGCCATGCGGCCATGCCACACACCCACGCGGTAGCAAGGAAGGCAACGATCGCGAGAATGGTGAAGGTGAGTTCCACGGGTGTCATGATGCTTCGATTGTAGGCGCCGCGGCGGGGGATTGGGGTCAGTAGACCAAGGCCGTGGCGCCCGGGTTGAGCGCCTCCTCAACAAAAGTGGCGGCTCCGGCGATGCGGGCGCCCGGAATCAGCTGCGCTTCGGTGATATCGCGCCTCGCCGCACACTGCGCACACACCGTAATAGTGCCCGACGCCGTGACCGCCTCGCGCAACACGGACAGGTTGGGCGAGTGGTCCAGTTGGGCATCCGGGGTGGCTGCCACGGCGTGCCACACGGCGTCTCCGGTGAGCCACAGGCTCACCTCGTTGCCGGACGCGGCTGCGGTGGCGGCCACCGTGAACGCTTGGAAGAGCGTCTCTGGGCGCTCGAGCCCCCACGTGCACTTGATGACTACGGCAGGCATCGAGTGATCCCCAGTGCTACGCGGCGCGCGTGGTGGCGCGCTTCAGGAGCAGGTAGATCTCGCAGCCAAGGCAGAAGCCCAGCACCGCGTTGAGGAAGGAGGCCACCACTAAGAAGGCCATGAAGACGTAGAAGCCTGCGGGAATGTCCAGCACCCCAAACAGCACCGCAAGCAGCGAGAAGGCGAGCCCCATCTGTTGCGCAAAGCGCGGAGGGCGGAACGACTCGGTCTCGCTGGGCGGGCCAATGCGCGGGCGGATCGCCTTGCGGAAGATCAGGCTTTGGAGCGTCTTCTGCGGGCCAACAGTTGCGCCCGGCAAGAACAACAGCACCAGAACCGCGGCCGCGATGATGCCGGCGGGGGTGGATCCAAGGACAAGCGCGATGATCGAGATCACGAGCGTCACGGCTGCGCCAAAGCGGTAGCCGCGAGGATCGATCTGGAGGTCCTTGGGTTGTGCAGCCGCAGTCCCGGCGCCCCCGGCGTCCTCAGTCATACTTCCTCCATAGGGATTTGTTAAATAGCGTACTCGGTTGGCGGGGGAGCCTCCGCGAGGGCCTCGCGAGCCTGCGCCTCGCTCGGGGCACCGTCCATGCGGGCCACCACCACGCCGTCGGAATCAAGCACCAAGGTGGTTGGCGTGCGCATGATGCTGAGCTCGCGAGCCAAATCCAGGCGCTCGGCGGCGTCAATCTCGATGTGAACCACGTGGGGCTGCTCCGCCGCAACGCGCTGCAACAGGAGTGCCGTTGGTGGGCACTTGGCGCACATGGGAGTGGAGAACTGCACGAACGTGGCGCGGCCGCCACGCGGTGCACCCAACGTGGTGGGAGTGAGTGCGCCGGGCCGTTCCACGCGGTGGACCACACCCTGACGCCCTTGCCACCACCTGTACGCAAGCGTGGCCGCTCCAAGCAGCACGGCAATCGCGAGGAGCCGAATCAACATGAGGTGGTCCGTTCAGCCAATGAGCAGGCGCCCGGCGATGTACACGAGCGCGCCAGCAACCAGAACGGGAGCCACACCGGCTGCTATTCCCGGCCACCAGCCCCGGGGGCGCGGCTCGCGCCGGTAGAGCTCCTGGATCAGCACCGCAGCAACAGCGCACACCAAGCCGATCAAGAGTCCCGCGTACCAGGGAAGATCGGGGAAGAACCAGCCCATCACGCCGCCAGTGGTCGCTCCCAGCGCGAGCGCGCTGAGGGTGTTTACCGTGGGATGGGTAGTCATGACCGACGCGATTGCCGCCACCGCGAGTGCGGCACCTCCGCACACCACCAGATCCTCCGCACCGTTGGTGCGGGCAACGGCCACCCACGCGGTGCCGGACGCAACGATGGCCCCGCCGGCGGCCGTGGCGGAGACATAGGTGACGGCGCGGCCACGGACGGTGGGGAAGAACACCTCGGCGGCGAGGGCGGCAATCGTCACCACCGCAACGGCCACCGTCATGTAGCGCAAGTAAGGAGCGGTGCGGCCAAGGACCACGGCCACGAGTGCCAAGACGCCGCCGCCGATCACGATGAAGGTGGTGACGCGGGGGCGTGTGACGCGCATGAGATTGGGGAAGCCGATGGCCGTGGCCACGATGCACGCGAGCACACCAGCGGCGAGGTACCTGGTACCCAGGTATCCAGTCACGGCGACTACCGCGGCGGCGACGGCGGTGATCGTCGCGCGGGTCGACGGAATCATGGGGGCTAGTCTCCCACGAGCCGCGCCGGTACAGTGATGCCCAACCGGAGGTGTTGATGGCCGACCTACTCGTGCTCACCCCCGCTCACGCTGGGGCCGATGATGTACTGCCCGCGCTCGCCCTTTTGTCGCATCGCACCCGGGTAGTGGCGCCAGTTCCGTCGGCCATGCTCGACGCTATGGATGCGGACGTGCTCATCGTTGACGCCCGCACGGATCTGGCCGAGGCCCGCAACAATTGCCGCCTGGTGCAAGTCACGGGAGTGACCGTTCCGCTGCTGTTGGTGTTGCGCGATGGTGGCATGTCCATCGTGAATTCCGACTGGGGCGCGGACGACGTAGTGATGGCGGATGCCTCACCTGCGGAGGTGGAGGCGCGGATCAGGCTCCTCATTGCCAGGGCGCGAGCGGAAGACCCGCTGGACAAGATGTCCGAGTTTTCCTCGGGCGAGCTCACGGTTGACGTTGGCGGCTATACCGCGCGGCTCAAGGGTGTTCCCCTTGACCTCACTTACAAGGAGTTTGAACTCCTCAAGTACCTCATGCAGCACCCGGGCCGCGTCTACACGCGTGACCAGCTGCTCCAAGAGGTGTGGGGCTTTGACTACTACGGCGGCACCCGCACCGTTGACGTGCACGTGCGTCGCTTGCGCGCCAAGTTGGGCGCGGAGCACGAGCAGCTCATCGGCACCGTCCGCAATGTTGGCTACCGTTTTGACCCGCCTACCCAGCGGGCTGCCATTGCGCAATCCGTAGACGCCTGACGTAGGGTCAAATCCTGTGGCGCGCCGTTTTCTGTTTGGACTGCCCAGCGACTCCACCGAACGCACCATCGCGGGAGTGCTGCGCACGGAGCGCGCGGGCGGCATCATGTTGTTGCTGGGCGCCGTTGTGGCGCTGCTGTGGGCCAATTCGCGGTGGTCGGCGTCCTACGAGTCCGTTAGCGAGTTCACCTTTGGGCCGGAGTCGCTCCACCTGCACCTGAGCGTTGCCACGTGGGCAACCGACGGCCTGCTCGCAATCTTCTTCTTTGTCATTGGCCTGGAACTCAAGCGCGAGTTGGTGGTTGGAGAACTGCGCAGCCCCGCCACCGCCGTGGTCCCTGCTGTTGCTGCCGTTGGCGGGATGGTGGCGCCCGCCCTCATCTATGTGGTGGTGAACCTGGTCCGTACCGGCGGCTCGCTCTCCGGCTGGGCGGTGCCAACAGCAACGGACATTGCGTTCGCGATGGCCGTGCTCGCCATTGTTGGCAGGGGCCTCCCCACGGCGCTACGTGCTTTCTTGCTGACGCTTGCTGTGGTGGACGATCTCTTGGCGATCGTGGTGATCGCCATCTTCTTCACGGCAGACGTGTCGTTGCCATGGCTCGCGGCCTCGGCGGTGTGCGTCATTGTGTTTGGACAGCTGGCGCGCCGGGGCTTCACGCGGTGGTGGGCATTAGCGCCGCTCGCCCTTGGCGCGTGGGCGTTCATGCACGCAAGCGGTGTGCACGCCACCATCGCGGGAGTGGCGCTGGGACTGGTTGTGCCCGCGGTTGCGCTGAAGGGTCAGAAGGAGGCGCTCACCGAAAAGTGGGAGCATCTGTGGCGGCCCATTTCGTCCGGCTTCGCCGTCCCTGTGTTCGCGCTCTTCGCTGCGGGCATCCCGCTGTCTGCCGCCGCATTGACCACCGCGCTGCACGATCCCGTGGCCCAGGGAGTGGCGCTGGGCCTCGTGATCGGCAAGCCCCTTGGGATCCTCGTCGCGACCTTCCTCGTCGCTACGTTCACGCGCGCCACGCTGGACCCCGGCCTCTCGTGGTGGGACATCGCGTCCATCGGGGCGCTCGCGGGCATTGGCTTCACCGTGTCGCTGCTCATAGCCCAATTGGCGTTCAGCGACGCGGAGACGGACGTAGTCACCATGGCGATCCTCATTGGATCTGTGGTCGCGGCCGTGATCGGCGGTGCGATGCTGGCGTGGAGGTCAAAGGTGCATCGTCGCGCGGCGGCGCTCGGCTAGTCCGCAACCCCAATCCGCGGGCACAGCGCGGCGATCTCGCAATTGCCGCAGTCAGGCTTGCGCGCGGTGCAACGCCGCCGCCCATGGAAGATGATGCGATGCGACCACAGTGTCCATTCGCGCCGCTCAATGAGCGCCATGAGATCCCGCTCCACCGCCACCGGATCGTCGTTCACGGTGAGGCCCAGTCGCCGCGAGAGGCGCCCCATATGGGTGTCCACCGTGATACCCGGCACGCTAAACGCATTGCCCAGCACCACGTTTGCCGTCTTGCGCCCAACTCCCCGCAGCTTCACCAAATCCTCGAGCCGCCCCGGCACCTCGCCGCCATGCTTCAGCACCAAATCCGAACTCAACTCGAGAATCGAGCGCGCCTTGGCCCGGAAGAAACCCGTTGATCGGATGACCTCCTCCAAAGCCAACGGGTGCGCACCAACCATGGCCCTAGCGTCGGGCCACCTGGCAAACAAACCGGGCGTCACTTGGTTGACGCGCACATCCGTGCACTGCGCGCTCAAGACCGTGGCGACGAGCAGCTGGTAGGGCGTCTCGAAGTCGAGTTCGCAGTGAGCGTGGGGATAGACCTCGGCAAGGCGGCGGTTGATTGCCCTGGTCCTGCGCACTAGCCCGACGCTGGGGTCGCCACTTACCGTAGCGACAGTGAGGGTGCGGCGGGTTGCCATGCGCCAAGGCTAGTCGAGGCTACAGAACGGCCCAGGCGGCGCCGATAGACCGGATAGCAGTGGAGGCCATTCTCGGTGAGGGCCGCTGTGGGAAGGGGCGTGTGTGAACGTGGCGACAGCGGCGGGCGAGGTGGCGGAGCTGCGTCGCCAGCGCAGAGAACTACGGCGCGAACTCGCACGTGTGCGGTGGTGGCGCCGCCTCATCGCTGCCCGCCACGACCTGACCCTCGCCTCACTTACGCTGCCGGACACCATAGCCACCGACGACGGCGAAACCGCATGGCACGCGCTCGCGGCAGACGCGCCAACAGCGCTCGAGCTGGGCGGTGCCGTGTGGCCCGATGTCCACGACGTCACGGTGGCCGATCTTGACGTACTCGACGCGCTAGATACGCGCCTCGACGGGTACGAGAGGCGCCTTAGTGCCACTCTTGATACCGTGACCGCGCACATGGTTGATGCCATGGGCCGGGTCCACCAGGCACAGTGAGGGAGGCGAGATGGCGGAACTGACGCGAGATGTAACGCGCGAGGAGCAGCTGCTTCGCTCGGCGCCCCTCTTTGGCGGCATGGATATGGGCAGCGCACGCTCCCTCATGGAGAAGATGACGCGCCTCGATGTGTCCAAGGGCGACACCATCTTTAACGAAGGCGACGACGGCCACGCGCTGTACATCATCGTGCGCGGCAAGGTGAAGTTGGCTCGCACCGCGCGCGACGGCCGCGAGAACTTGCTGGGACTGCTTGGCGTGGGCGACATGCTGGGCGAGCTGTCCGTCTTTGACCCCGGGCCGCGCCTCGCGCGCGCTCACGCCGTGGAGGAGTCAACGGTCTACGAGCTTCCCAAGGATGTGCTCGACGAATGGCTTGACACCCACCTTGAGATGTCGCGCCCCATCATGCGCGCGCTCGCGCAGCGCATCCGGCGCACCTCGAACACCATGGCGGACCTCGTGTTCTCGGATGTTCCCGGCCGCGTGGCCAAGGCGATCCTCGACTTGGGCCACCGCTTTGGCCGCATGGAGCGTGGTCACATCATGGTGCGTCACGGGCTCACTCAGGAGGAGCTGGCGCAACTCGTTGGGGCGTCTCGCGAGACGGTCAACAAGGCGCTCGCGGACTTTGCCTCGCGAGGGTGGATCGACGTGCACATCGGCTCGGTAGAGGTCTACGAGCCGGACCGCCTGCGAGCCCGCTCGCGCTAGCCTCAGCGACCGCGCTGATCTCAGCGACCGCGCTGAGCGCCGTGTGAGGACCCTGCGCCGGTGTAGAGGCCTAGATCCGGCCTGATGCCCTCACAGCGCGCAAGTATCGCGTCAGCCGCGCAGGATCGCGACTATCTCGATCTCCACGGGCGCCCCGAGGGGCAGCGCGGCCACACCCACCGCGGAGCGGGCATGACGGCCGGCCTCACCAAAGACTTCGGCCACGAGCCCAGACGCGCCATTCACCACGGCGGGCTGCGCGGTGAAGCCCGGCGCCGAGGCCACATACCCCGTCACCCGCAACACACCCTCAATGGCGTCCAAACCGCCCGCGACCTGCGCCACAGCGGCGATCGCGTTGAGGGCCGCCACGCGCGCGCACTCGAGCGCGCGTTCTGGAGTCACGTCGCCTTCGCGCTGCCCTACGCTGCCCTGGGCAAGCAGGGCGCCATCAACAAGCGGCAACTGGCCCGAGCTGTAAACAAGGTCGCCATGGCGCTTAGCCGGCACATAGGTGCCCACGGGGCTGGCGACCTCCGGCAGTTCGAGTCCGAGCGCCGCGAGGCGCTCGCTGGCGGTCATGCCTGATCCTTGGGCCGCTTCAAGTACGCAACTAGGCCACCCGTCGGGCCGGCAACTACTTGCACCAGTTCCCAGCCGTCCTCACCCCACTGGTCCAAAATCTGCTTGGTAACATGTTCGATGAGCGGTACGGTCGCGTATTCCCACGTGGTTCTCATATCCAGAGCGTAACCCGCGGGCCGGGCAACGAATGTAGAGCCTCGTTCGTTGATAATCCCGATGCTCCCCAATAGCAGGTGAGGAACAAACTGATGGCAGGAAACCACAGGCCGCGCACGCGCGTGACCCTGGTGCAGTTCGTGACCGCATTGCTCATGTTTGCGGTCCTCTCTGTGATGGGCGGCGTGTTGGTCGCCGGGCTGTTTGTGCCCGTTGCGTCCGTTGCGTCCGACGGCGCCAAAGAGTCGTCCGATCTGTTCAACGAGCTGCCGGATTCCTTCCCTCAGACCGAACTTCCGCAACAGTCCAACATCTACGACCGCACGGGCAAGCACTTGCTCGCCACCTTCTTCTTGCAGAACCGCATTGTGGTACCGCTCGAGAAGATCTCGCCCTGGATCCAGAAGGCGAGCGTTGCGATCGAGGACAAGCGATTCTGGGAGCACAACGGCGTTGACGGCCAGGGCATCATGCGCGCCCTTTACACCAACCTGACCTCGTCTGACAGCCCCGGCGGCTCCACCCTCACCCAGCAGCTCATCAAGAACATCTTGCTGCAGAACGCGGTGCAGGCGAAGGACCCCGAGCTGGAGAAGGAAGCCACCGAAGTCTCCATTACCCGCAAGATCCGCGAATGGCGTTATGCCCTCGCCTATGAGGAGCGCGTAGACGCAACCTACGGCGACACGTGCACGGACGATCCCAAGGTGGATTGCGGCAAGGAACAGGTGCTTGAGCAGTACCTCAACATTGCTCAGTTTGGCTCCAACATCTACGGTGTGGAAGCGGCTGCCGGCGTCTACTTTGGCAAGCACGCTGCGGAGCTCAACGCGATCGAGGCCGCGACCATTGCGGGAATTACGCAGAACCCTTCGCGCTGGGACCCGCTCAAGCATCCGCAGGCCGCGCAGAAGCGCCGCAACGTGGTGCTCTACACGATGTACGAACAGGGCATGATCACCGAGGCCGAATTCAAAATCGCTCGCGCAACGCCCATAGCCAACACGCTGGACCCGCATCGCCCCAAGTACTCCTGCGCCGCAGCAGTAGAGGCCCCATTCTTCTGTGACTACGTCACCAAGGTCATCTCCAAGGATCCCGTTTTCAACACGGGCAACATCAAGGGTGCTGATTTGCTCCGCGAGGGTGGGCTCAAGATCATCACCACCCTGGACTTCACCAAGCAGAAGATCGCGAACCAAGAGCTCAACAAGTCGATGAAGTCCACGGACAAGAGCGGATGGGCCATGGCGCTCGTGTCGCTTGACCCCAAGAACGGCCAGATTCTGGCGATGTCGCAGAACCGCACCTTTGACCCCAGCGGCGATGAAAAGGGATCAACCACTATCAACTATGCGGTGGATCGCGATTGGGGTGGATCCCGCGGATTCTCGCCGGGCTCTACGTTCAAGCCCATCGTGCTAGCGGCGTGGCTCGAGAGCGGCCGGGCGCTCCAGCAGGTGGTCAACGGCAACAAGCGTGCGTACAAGCCTGACTCGTGGACCGCAGGGTGCCTCGGTAGCGACCCGTTCAAGGGCAACCACAAGCTCTGGACGCCTGGAAACGCTGAGGGTGAGGGCGGAGGACAGATGTCCGCCCTGCGTGCCACCACGTACTCCATCAACACGGCCTATGTGGCAATGGCCCACGAGCTGGACCTGTGCGACATCCGCGACGTGGGCGAGAAGATGGGCTTCCACCGTGCCGACGGAGTGGACTTTGAGGTCTACCCCTCGTCCACGCTTGGCACGCAGAACGCCTCCCCGCTGACGATGGCCTCGGTAGCGCAGACCATCGCCAACGGTGGCGTTCACTGCGAGCCCACCGCGATCCTGTCCGTCACTGGTGTGGATGGCACTGAGTACGCGGTGCCGCCAAAGGAGTGCTCGCGCGCCTTGTCTGCGGACATTGCCGCCGGTATCACCTATGCGATGGAGACCGTGGTGGAGCAGGGCTCCGGCACCACCGCTCAACTCAAGGGTGGCCGCCCTGCGGCTGGCAAGACTGGCACCTCGCAGAACAACGCTCACCTGTGGTTCATGGGCTTCACCCCGCAGCTCGTTGCAGCCGTGTGGATGGGTAATCCCGCGCACGACCAAGACGGCAAGAACATTCGCATTGACGGCGAGCGCTACCGAATCCTCTGGGGCTCCACGCTCAGTGCACCTACGTGGAAGCACTTCATGGACCGCGCGCTCAAGGGCGCCAAGGTGAAGCAATTCCCGAGCGTCTCCAACGACATCATGTACGGCGTGCCTCGCGAGGTCCCGGATGTTATTGGCCTCACTGAGGCGCAGGCAAAGGCCGCGCTGAATAAGGCTGGCTTCCGCTACAGCAAGGCGACGCAGGTGGTCCTTGACCCCAACTACGTCAAGGGCACGGTAGTGAACCAGACCCCTGGCGGTTCCTACAAGGCCCTGCCAGGTTCGGTGGTGACGTACTACATCGGCACTACGAAGCTCCCGGATTGGTGGACCAACTGGCCCGCTGGTTGGGACCCCAACACCCCGCCAGCGGATTACTGGGGCGACGTGTGGCCACCGCCGGAGTTTGCCACTAACCCGCCCAACGGTTGGCCGGGCACCGACGACGGTCACGGTGACCCCGGCGGCGGAGGGCCAGGCGGCGGAGACGGCCCTAATGCGCCCGGCGGAGGCGGCCAAGGCGGCGGGAACCACTGATGCTGGGACGCGCCGCGGGCGCCCTCGCACTAGCGGGTGCCGCGACCCTCGCTTGGTCCCTCGCAGAGGCTCATGCCTTCACACTTAGGCGCGTAACGGTGCCGGCGCTGCCAGCGGGTAGTGAGCCGCTACGCATCCTGCACCTCAGCGACCTTCACCTGACTCCTGGTCAGCGCGATAAGATCGCCTGGGTCAGGGCGCTCGGCGCGGAGCCAGTGGATCTGGTCGTCACCACTGGCGACAATCTCGCGCACCAACTGGCCGTGCCGCCGCTCCTTGGAGCCTACGAGCCGCTCATGCGCCATCCCGGGGTCTTTGTCTTTGGCTCCAACGACTACGTGGCCCCGCGGCCAAAGAATCCCTTCACCTACTTCACGGGGCCAACGGGCCTGCACGAGAAGCACGTTGCATTGCCCACCGAGGACTTGCGCACGGGCCTCGTGGACGGCGGCTGGGTGGACCTCAATAACGCCCGTGCGGCGCTGACCGTGAACGGGCTGAAGATCCGCTTTGTTGGGCTCGACGATCCGCACATCGATCGTGACCAGTTGCCGGGTGGGCGGCGCCCCAGCGCCGACCTCACGCTTGGCGTGGTTCACGCGCCCTATCTGAGGGCGCTGCAGGCGCTCGCGGACGACGGCGCGGAGCTCATCCTCGCGGGCCACACACATGGCGGCCAGGTCTGCATACCGGGCTACGGGGCGCTGGTCACCAACTGCGACCTGGACACCACCCGCGTCAAGGGTCTCAGTCACTGGCCCGACGCTGCAGGGGCTTGGTTGCACGTCTCCGCTGGTCTCGGCACAAGTCCGTACGCGCCTGTGCGGCTTGCGTGCCGACCGGAGGCGACGATCCTTACACTCGTGGCCGCGTGAGGCGATTTCTTGTGAGGCATGCCGACCAGGTATCCTAAGCAGGCTTAATTCGGGGTGTGGCGCAGTTTGGTAGCGCGCGTCGTTCGGGACGACGAGGTCGCAGGTTCAAATCCTGTCACCCCGACCATAGGTTTGGTATTCAAACCTTCGACATGATGAAAGGCGGTGAGGCTCCGTGAGGAGCCCACCGCCTTTTTGTTACCCGCCGGTTCCGTTGCCGCTTGGCCGAGTGTCCCGCTCGCGCGTGGCGTGCGACCCGCTGCACTCGCCCCTAGGAGGGTGTCGAACGGGGGTCTAGGGCTTGCGCTCACGAGCGGTTCTCCAGATCGTTCCAAGTCGGAGTGGATTTCCAGGCGCTCGTAGAGAGCCTGGTTGATCTGTCGGCGGATGTGGTCGGGCGCATTTTGATACGCGACGCCACAGTTTTCAGCTAGATCGAGTGCTTGGCTGAGTGTGCGCTCAAGGTCTTCTGCCTCTACCGCAGACGCCCGCACAACACTGTTGATCCGTGTAAGGGCCTTTGAGATGCGGTCTTGCTCCTTGGCGAGCAAGTCGAGCGGAATAGCGCCGTCGTAGTGCGCTTGCATCAGTTTCTCTTGTTGCCGTTCGAACTTGGCACGCTCGGCCTGCGCTCTTTGAAGTGCATCCTCGGTCTGAGTGCGCATCGATCTCATCTCCGCACGGAGTGCGGCTTCAAGGTCGATTCGCGAAGCATGGGGCATCGACGCGGTCCGGTAGTGCTCGACGATTGCCTTCTCAACGTCGGCGATGAGTACGGCGCGCTGGGTGCACGCTGTGCGCTTGGCGTGGCGCCCGGCGCACACGAAGTACGGGTAGCGCTCGCCGGACGCCGATCGGGCAACCGTGACGATCATGCGCTCCTTGCATTGTCCGCAGTACAGAGAACTCTTGAGATAGTGCGGATGGCGGCGAGTTCGTTCGCCATTGACATGCGTCGCGAGGACGTTCTGGACGAGGTTCCAGGTGGACTCATCGATGAGCGCTTCGTGCCGTCCGGGGTAGTAGACGGTCTGGAACCTCACGAAACCTTTGTAGTACGGGTTGGTGAGCACCTTGTGAAGCAAGCTCTCCGTCATGGGCTTTGAGGGTCGGCGCGGCGTCGGCACCGTTGTCAGACCTAGCGTCGCAAGGTGCTCGGACAAGTCGGCAATGGTCCACGCGCCGGTGGCATATTCCGAGAAGGCCCTCTTAACGAGGGGCGCTCGTTCGGCATCGATGATGACCGTGCGGAGCTCGCGTCCTTCCGCGTCGACTGTGGGGAAGTTTCGGTATCCGATGGGCGCGCGGCCATTGGTGCCACCTGAACGGGCTTTCTGGGTCATGCCCTTGACCACTTCAGCGGCGAGATTGCGGGAGTAGAACTCGGCGATAGAGCTCATGATGCCGTGCAGTAGCATCCCGGATGGCGATTCGTCGATGGACTCGGTCGTCGAGACCAAGCGAACGTTGGAAGCTCCAAGTGCTTGGGAAATCGCCACGTCGTCGACGCGAGAGCGGGCCAGGCGGTCAAGCTTGTGGACGATGACGAAGTCGACGTCGTGGTCTCCCAGGTACTCCAGCATCGCTTGGAGTTCGGGGCGGTTCGCAGACCGCGCGGATGCACCGCGGTCGACAAACTCCTTGATAACGATGGCTCCCATGGCGGCGGCCTTGTGGCGGTTGGCGTCGCGTTGCGCAGGGATAGAGAATCCTTCGTTGTCCCCTCCTCCGCGGGCCGCTTGGTCGCGCGTGGAGACGCGTAGGTACGACACGGCCCGCTTGGGGGTGAGCGCTTGGGCGAGGCCATCAAGGGCGGTGCTGGGTGCTGCTGTTGGCATGGGTGGGGTTCCTCCGATTATGTCCTTCCCATTGACGCTCACTTCGGCTGGCGAGTCCAGGGGTGAGGTGTATTCCACATCACCTGACCTGGGGTCGTTCGGCGCCCGCTCACTTGGTGAAGACATGGAACCGCCCCTCGTGCTTGCACACGTGGCAAGCGCGGTGGAAGTCGCGCATGAGCTCGTCCCAGTTCCACTCCAGCGATCCGTCCGGACGCGCTGAAGTTTGTAGGAATCGCGGTGCGGCTTGGGTCCAGCCAACGTGTTTCAGATAGGCGTCGACCGCTCGCGGGAGACTGGAGAAGGAGCCGAGGCGGCGGTCGATGAACTGGTAGATCAGGTCCGGGTGCTCGAGGTCCACGTCGGGGAGCTGCAGAAACTGGGCGAAGCAGTCCTCGTCAAATTCGTTGAAACCCTGTGCAATGCGCTCGCGCACGTCGGCATACGCGTCCCAGTCTTGTCGCCGCTGCTCGGCACCATCCACGGTGCCGCCGCCTTCAGGGCCAGAAGACATGGATATGTCCTCCATATTCGACGACGTCGTACATGTCGTTAAGTCGCCGCCAAATCGCGTCGTGATCCCAGACGAGAAACTCGACGGGGATCCCTTCGGCTTCAATGTGGCGGGCGGTGGATTCAGCCCAGTCTTGTGAATCGAGTTGGCTTGCTATGAAGCTCTCGCGGTCGGGATAGCTCGCAAGATAGCTGGACTCGAACGCCTCTCGCAGGTGCTCGTCCTCGATATTGGAGTCCGGCAGTCGCGTGAAGGCGATCGCCGCAGCTCCGCGCTCGTTGTAGAGGGCGGCCAGGCGGATGCCGGCCGTTGGTGTGATGGCGGTGTTGATGAGGTCCACCAAGTCCTGGGCGAGGTTGGCCTCGGTCTCCGGGTGGGGTCGGCGCTGTGATTCGTTGTTCATGAGGGGTTAGCTCCTTTCTTCCCACCTTGGTTGTTCTTGTAGGTCGCAAGACCCAGGCGCAGTACGGTGTCCAGTTCGGCGAGGGTGATGACTGCGAACACGTTGGGATCGATGCCGGGGCCGTTGCCAATGTGATCCCGAAGTTGGGCGGCACGCCGCCCTGACGGAACCACCCACAGCACTGCAGGGAACACTCCGTGAGTGTCTTGCTCGATGCCTGTGGCTCGGTACTGCTCGTAGCTGCGGCACTTGGTGAGGATTCGTGAGGGCGGCTCGGTGTCGCGATCGACCTCGATGAACCAACGATCCTCGAAGCCGTGACTGTGGGTGACGAGGGCAAGGTCGGGTTTGAGCTGCACGACCGAGCCGATGGGGCCCAGGTATCGTCGCCACGCGGCGGGCTCACGTTCCAAACCAGTCACGGTGAACTGCTGCAGGCGCGCCGCCTCTCGGACCCTTAGCGCGGTCTCGGCAACGGCGAGGGTGTGGTCCAGGAATGTTGTCGATGGCTCGTGAAGCCGGACCCTCGTGGGTGCGCTCGCGCCGTCGTGGGCTGCCAGTAGTCTGCTGCCTGCGTCGGTGATTCTCCAGACGTGCCCAGCGGATCCCGCGCGGACTCCTCCGATGCGCCGCTCAAGCGTCGCCAACAGTTCGAAACGCTTAAGGCGAACCAGCGCATGGTTGACCCTTCGAGGTATCGCCTCGGTAGGCGCGCCGTCGAAGAAGGCGCGAGCGAGTTGGCGGGTGGTGAGGAAGCGGGACTCGGAAATGCCGTCGAGGATCTGCCAATCCCGGTCCGACAGTCTGTCCGCAACTTCGTCCAGGGGAGCCGTCATAGGCCGACCCCTGTCAAGAGTGAGACCTGGAACAACAGGTCAGTCACGTCCACGGCTGTGCCGACAGCGCAGGGAGGAGCGGCCTTTTGGGGCGATGGCGCCGACGCGACCGGACAACCGACCTGCGCTGCACCTGGGCCGCTCATGGCGCGCCTCCCGCGTGGGGCCGGCGTCCGATTGGCTCGCTTTGCGCCTGAGGGCGCTCGGTCAGACCGATCGCTTCGAGCACCTCACGGTCGACTTCAGTCGCGTCCCGCCCGTAGGCGCGTGCGGAGGCGACCTTGAGCGCCACCGGATCACTCGTCGCCGGAGGGGGCGGGAGCGTCTGGGCCGAGAACCAGCCGGTGGCGTGGCCGCCGCTGACGAGATTGAGGTAGGTGTGGAAGCGTCGCAGTAGCTGAAAGTCTTGCGGCTCGAGTGCCGGTGCCTGACGGGCAAGGTCGGCCGCGTCGTCCGCGTTGAGGCCAAAGATGACCTTGTTGCGGGCGTTCGCGTCGATCCCGGCACGCAGCGACGGTGGCAACTGGCGCCGGTACTGGTGCGCGAGGGTGAACCCCACTCCCAGGCCCCGGGCTTGGCTGAGCGCGTCTTCCAAATCGGTCGGAAGCGCGAGATAGTCCTGAACTTCGTCGATGAAAACCCCAACGGGGTGCCGCTTGCCCGTGGGCGTGCTGGCTCGAGCAAGGATCAGGGGCCACAGTTGACTGACGACGAGTGCACCGAGGAGCCGGGCGCCCTCGGACCCAATGAGGCCTTTATTGAGGGACACCAGCACGATCTTTCGTGATGTGAAGAGGTCGGCAAGGTTGAAGCGTGGTTCGGCTTGGCCGATGACGGTGCGGATCGATGGGCGGAGCAAGAACTGTCGCAGCTTGTTCATGACGGGTGCGATTGCTTGGGCGCCCTGTTGGGCGGACATGGCCTCGTACGAGGCCCAGAAAGCCCCGAGCCCTATGGGGTCCCGCAAGTCGCGCGTCAGGCGGCGCCGGAAGGCATCGTTGGTGAGGAGCGCTGGCAGCATGGTGAGGGTGGCGCCCGGATGGTGCGCCAACGTCAGTAGGGCGGCCGTGAGGATGTCCTGTGTGCGCGGACCCCAGGAGTCCGCGAACAGTTCCTTGAGGACGGCAAGGATCGAGTCTGCTACCAGCTGCGGGGAGCGACCCGAGGCGGCCAGCGGGTTGAGGCCCACCGGGTTGGAAGCGGTCGGGTCGATGACCACCACGTCGGCGCGGCGGTGTTGCGGGATGTGGCTCAGCACGTCGTTGACGAGGTCCGTCTTGGGGTCGATGACCAGCACAGACCGGCCTGCGTGCACCGCTTCCACGATCATGGAAAGCATCACGGTGGACTTACCTGATGCCGTGGGGCCCAGCAGCACGGTGTGTTGCAAGGAGTCCTCGGCGCTGATGGCAATTCGCGTCGCCGATCCGGGTGTCGTGGTGACGGCGAACGGCCGGGGCGCGTCGTGAACCGCAGTGGTGAGGGCCAGGTCCTTCGGGTGGCTCGCGGGCATGCCGGGCAGGTCGCCCTCGCTACCCAGGCCGATGGGCCATCCCATGAGTCCGGTGGCTTCCCGAGCCGAGAGGCGCATTGGCCATCGCCACGGTGGCGTCGCCAGCAGTAGCTTTGCGGGGTCTTCGGGTGTGAACGTCAGGTGCACGCCAGCGGTCTCGGTGACGCGCAGTGCGGCGAGCACTCCTTGGATCAATTCCTTCGCCCGGGCATCGCTGCCAGCATCCGCGCCGATGCGTACCGTGATGCGGAAACCGTGACCGCCGGTCCGAGTCTTGAGCGCGGCGCGTGCCTCGCTCGTCGCCGGGCGGCTGCCCTGGCGGAGGAGGTCAAACCAGGACTCGTGTGGGTCGGGTACCACTGCTGGCAGGGTTGACGGCGTGGTGCGGGAACCGATCAGCACTTGTAAGGTCACGGACTCGTGTTTGCCGGCCGCTGACAGTGCCGCCAGTACGGCTCGGGATGTGGCGGCGAGGTGCTCGACGCTGAGGGCGAGCGTTGGGTGGCTTACCCCCACCCTGCCTGCGACGCGCTGCGTGATGGGTCGCTTGGCCCGCGAAGAGTCGATGCGCATGCCCGGTGTGAGACTGGTCAGGAGATGGTTGAGGGCCCTCCCGTGACCAGGGCGCGTGGCGACCAGGTGGCGGATGTGGTGGTTGCGAGCATGGGTCTCCCACGCGAGTTGACCCAGTTGCCCGTCCGTGGCGAGCCGCCCAACGAGCGCGAGTGCAGCGTCGGGAGTCACCACGGTGGGCCACCAAATGCGCCGCCAGGCCCACGGTCGTTCACGCCGGCGCATCGTGAGGCTCCTGGTCGTTTGCTTTGGCGGCGTCCTGCGCTTGCTGGTGCAGGACAAGTGCGACGACCGCACGGGCGAGTTTGCGTGGGTCTCGCTCGGGATGCGGGACGGGCACCACCCGGAAGGAGCCAGACGATCTTGGGCGGCCACGTCCACGCCGTGAGCCGTCGTTGGCTGGTACCGCTGGTCCATTGGGGCTCACCAGCGGCGGCGCTTCCGCCACCAGGAGCCGATGCCCACTACCAGCGCCACGAAAGCCCCGGTGAGCAGCCATGCCCAGATGTGCAGCAGTAGCTCCACGGTGATGCTGAGTAGGACGGCGATCCCACACAGGGCGACTGCTCCACGCCATGCGCTCATAAGGAGAGAGGTCTTGGGCTGTTTCGACATTGATCATCACGCTGACCTTTCGCCGTCGAAGTCCGACGGCACGGGATAACCGAAGGGCTCGAACGAGACCTGCGAGTCGACTTCGTTGCCCCAGACGTCCCAACTCGGTTGGCGATGCCGAGCAAACAGCTCGAGCTTGCGCTTGCCCGGCCCTGCAAGACGGTCGATGATGGCGTACTGCTCGTGAGGCTTTTCGGAGTGCCGGCTTACGGGAGTGGCGAACCACGACGGCTGCGAGCGGTACGCGACGGGCACTCTCCCACGGGTGCACAGCAACAGATGTTCGGTCGCGTTTCGCACCCCGTACTTGCTTGAGAGGCCGAGCCGGTTGAGTTTGACCCATGTCAGGATCGACTGCCGGGTGAAGCCCCACTCACGGGCCACGTGGGTGGCCTCGCCAATGAGTGCGTTGGTGGTCCACAGGAACAGTTGACAGTTGTCGTCTGCTACTGAGCGGACAGCATCGCCCATGCCGATGATGTCGTCAAGGGGCATCGTGTCGTAGTGCTTCTCCCCGCCTTGCCGTTGCCACGGGGGGTCAGCCAAAATCACTTGATACTTGTCCATAGTGTTCTCCTTCCTCGCACAAAACTGCCTGCTATTCGTGCAGCTGATGGCGGGTTCCGCCCTGTTTATGCCTCAATTGGCAGTGAGTTTCAAGAGCCGCCGTGGGGTCAGGTTCGAGCGACCGGCAACGGGGGTGATTGGTCGTTTGCGGTGGTGTGTGACCTCGCGGGTGGTGGCCCTAGACGTTGTTGTGAAAACGACTACAGGTGAGGCCGCTGTTCACGCAGTCGGATCTCGTCAGCCACCTCTCGCATTCGCCTTCGTGCCTCGCGGCCGAGCTGCTCGAGTTGCAGTTCTGCGCAGTAACTCTCGTTGTCTAGCCGGCGGCGTGCACGACCGATCGACGTATCGCGGTAGGCCGCTACGGCGAACACGATGGCGAACGCCACAATCGCTAGGAGTGCCGCGACGGTCCAGACGCTGCTCATGAGCCGAGCCGCCGGGCTGCGCCCAGCACCATGGAACCCAGGGCAATCTGAGTCATGTCGCCAATCGACGTGAGCCGGGCAACCGCAGCCGGAACTGACTCAGCGAGGTCGCGCTCCAATTTGGTGATCATCGCCACCTCCTGCAGAGCGCGCTGCCCCACTGAGGCCAGTGCCGACATCCGGGCGGCCTCGATCTCGGCTTTGGCGTCGATGCGACGCGTTGCCATTCCCGTCTCAACGTTCAGGTACTGCAGCTCTCGCTGCGTGCTCCGTTGCAGTCCGCCTGAGGGGCGGAAGACTTCCAAGTCGCCATTCATAGTGATCTCCTCGATTTGTCTGCGGTGCCGTGTGGCCCCGATCCCAGGTTCGGGCCTGGCACCTGGCCGTGTCACTGACACGAAACTGACACCATTGGGGGGTGAGGGACGATCCGCTTCGACTTCGACTCCTGGCCGAACTGCGAGAACTGAGGCGAGGCGGCGGCATCCTCTCCGCGGATCAACTCGCCGAATGTGAGGCCTTGATCCGGGTGGTGGGTATGGGCAGCGTCGAACAACTCCGAGGAACGTTGTTGGAGATGTTCAAGCGCTACAGCCAAGAGCCCGACGGCGACGTGAGGGCGTACTTGGAGACCAGCGGAATCGGGCTGGACGGGCCATCGCTGAATCATCGCCTCGATGCCTACGCTGACAACCACTTTGTCGAGCGGCGGACCGGGCTGCGCCGGAGCGACCGTGGGGCCGCCAAGCTCGCGACCTTGTTCCGCGACGAGGAACTGTTCTTCCGGCCCTGGGGGCACCTCACGATCTATCAGTTCGGTGACCACGTGCTCGCAACCTTGGCACTACACATCGACCCCGGGTCCGAACGGCACCAGCCACGAGTGTGGGTCAATGATGAGCTCGTTTCAGGGATGGAGTTCGAGTTCGAAACCCCGAGCGACCGCACCGGCTATGTCCGAGCCCTTCAGCACATCGACGCGTTCGAACTGCGACCCGATAGTGACTGGCTGTTCAAGATCGATGTTGAGTGGCGTACCGACGTGTGGCCCCAATGGGTCCTTGGAGCCCAGCTCGCCGATGCGCGGCTGGTGGCGAAAATTCAGACGCAGCGCAACTTCATGACCGAAGCGACGGTGACGTGGGGCGCTTGGCCCGGGAGCAAACTTCCAAGGACTCTGCCGTTCGATGACTTCCCCACGGATCGGCACCGGGCACTCCCGCGAACCCGTCGCGACACAACGTGATGGCGATCGCTCAGGTGCTCGGCGTCGGGTTGGACGAGCTGTTGCCGGGGGAGTGGCCGGAATTGCATGTCGGACGCGCCCAGGGGTCGAGGTAGCGGCGCTTCGCGAGTAGTGCGCACATCCCTGTCGAGTCGCTACAGCTCGTCCGCGTCCCAAGCTGTCCACTCAAGGTCGGACCATTTCTCTGCGGTTGGCCATTTGGCTTCGATCGCTTCGCGGTCATCCACGAGAGCCATTTGTCCTGCAAAGTCAGGCAACTTCTCGGATTCGCGAAGTTTGTCGAGCCACCAGCGCATTGGGGCAGGTCGGTCGCGTTGCTTGAGCGCCGTCTCCCAGTGCCGCAACTGAACCGCGTTGGGAGCGTAGGAGTCGAACTCGATCGGTTCGTTCAGGTGTCGCAGGAGGCGCGGCGCGAGCGTGTCCGCCGCCTTTGAAGGGCGGATCATGCGGTCGACGTTGAAGCAGCGCCACGCTCGCCTACGTGCGTACCGAAGCCTGAGGAAGACGTTTTCCGGCGAACGATTGAGGTGCTGTGCGAGTCCGCGTTCGAGCGAGACAAGCCGCTGTTCCAGATCGCCCACCGAGCGTCGAGTGTCCTCAACTTCGTAGCCCGTGGAATATGCAGCCGCTTCGGCGCCATCAATGAGCGCCGGCAGACGGTCAAGGGTGTCGGCCATGCCACCGAGGCCCGCTTGAAGAGTCGCGATGGAGTCGATGGTCTCGCGCGCTATCGACTGGAACCGCGCCTCGAACTGCCTGGTCTCTCGTTCGAGGTAGAACGCCAGCAGCTCCTCGTCTTCAAGTGCACGGGTCGACGCCCCGTTTCGTATGACGCGGCGTCCTGAGCTATCGAAGTGCGGTGGGAAAGTCGGCCGGACTTCGACACGCAGGAACGGCGTAGAGGTCTTGACGCCTTCTTCGATGATGCGAACGTCGACGGGCACAGGCCGCGTCGTCGCGGCGTGATCCTGAATTCGCCGCACGTGGATTGAAAGGTCTTGGCCACCGAGCCCGACAACGCGGCCCGTAGTGAGCCCAGTCGCGTCGTCGACTACTTCCTCGACGCCGACCAAGATCGTGACCGCGTCGATTCCAGGATCGAGCGCAGCCCAATTTGCCGCCGCGACGAGCACCGTGCCACTCGTTGCTTTCGAGTCGGTCTTGAACTCGAACTGATCTGACTCCCCTTGTGTCTGCAAGATGCGGCGCGCCGCCGCGCTCACTCGCGCGTAGCGAACGGGCGCGGCCGCAAGCAACAGACCCATGCCTTCCTTTGCGTTGCGAGTTGTGGTCACCCCGCCATGGTCCTCCATTGACACGCGGCCAAGCGCGAGACGCGCCTGGATGCGCCGCGGCGCATCGCACGGTCCGCGACCGGCTAGTCCGGAATCAAACTTCCTCGCCCTTCGCAACCTGGTCGCGCAATATCTGCACGATGTTCTCGCGGTAGCGGGACTTCGCGCGGTGCTTGACGCCAGCCTTCATCTCGCGGATGTACTTCGCGAGCACTTCCGAGTGGCGGAAGGTGCCTCCCGCCGAGAAGTACGCACGGAGCCAGGAGGACTCGTCGAGTGCGTAGCCCGAAGCGATGAACGCTCGGAGCAGCTGGACGGCCGCATCCTTGCCCAGCCCGGAGCTCAAGCCGTTGTACTCCTCCTTAACGATGAGCTTGGCGGCCGCAACCTGCAATGGGTCAGGCCTGGGCACGGAGGCGTTGGTGTGGAGATCGACCGCGCCGAGGGCATCGAGGAACGTGCGGATTGCGTCCTGCGGTGACCACACCATCACGAATAGGTGGCCGAGTGAGTCCTGGCGGATGACCTTGCCCAACGCCTCACAAGCCGCCACTGCGTGCGGGTGCAGGACGACGACCGAGAATTTGTTGGCGTGCTCGCTGCCGCTCAGCTGGGTCAAGTCCGTGATGTCGACCACGGGCGGCTGCTCGTTGGGAAACAAGAAGCGCGCGGTCTCGACGTTCACGCTGCGCGGGTCGTCTCCGAATCGTGCGACTTCTGGCATGGCCAATATGTAGCGGCCGGGGCTGAGCCAATCGCGGATGTGGGCGCTACTGGGCACCATCGCAGTAGCGTCTTGCGCCCAGTCTTTGCGGGTCATGTAAGCGAGGTGCGTCATGTGACGAGTCTTGCAGGCGCGGCTGACACGCGGACGTTTTAGTCGGTTGCGTGCGCCACGGCATCTGCCTCGGGAAATAGCCTCGCGATCAGATGGTGGGAGGTCCGCATGAGGCCAACAGCCATCACGAGGGGAAACGCCACGGCGGTCTTCGGGTGCGCGAACAGGTTATTGCGGAGCTTGCGACCGGTGTCGATGAGCTCGACGTCTTCCTCGGTCAAGGCTGTCTGGGTCGGGAGACGCTTGATGAGATCCGCGAACGTCTCCTTGTCGCCCGCTCCAAGGCGCGTCCTGACGGCGAGTTCGAGCGCTTGGATCGCCTTTTCCACGCCGATGGCCGCGAACTCGTAGTGCACCACCGAGGTTCGCAACAGCTTGTGGCTGACGTCGAGCAGCGCCGTCACCTCCTCGGGCGTGGCTTGACTGTGGTCGAAGCTGGCTACCACCTGGTCGACGGTGTCTGGTGTCGCCAAGAGGATGTCGTCAGGAGTCGCCGACTGGACTAGCGACATTCGGGGCGCGAGCGGGTCGAGCTCAAAGGTCCACGTAGTCGGCGACGCGTTATCGGGCATGCTTCACCTTACGTCGGCAAATCGACACATCATTGGCGTCGCGCGGTGCCGGCGCCTAGCGCTGAGGGAGGTCGTCATGGTGAAATTCCTCGGTTGACGGTATCATCAAAATCATGAGGACCATGCGATGACGGCCAGCCCGCAGACCAGCAAGTTCGGCGCGCTCGCGGACCTCTCGAACGAGTCCAGCGTCGAGCAGTTTTTCGTCAACCGGCTCCTAGCTGACCTCGGCTATACCGACCGGCAGATCAAGCCGAAGGCCTCGCTGGCGGAACTCAAGGTCTCCAAGGGGCGCAAGAGCGAAAAATGGCGGCCGGACTACGCTCTCACGGTCGGTGGGAAGGTCCGGTGGATCTGTGAGGCGAAGGCGGTCGAGGAGAATCTCGACAACTGGGTGGGACAGTCGCAGAGTTACTGTCTCGCGCTGAACAGCGAGCAGGACGACAACCACGTCGAGTTCTTCATGCTCACGAACGGGGTTACCACGCGGGTGTACCGCTGGGACAACGCGACACCGCTGGTGGAAGCAGCGTTTGGCGACTTCCTCGACGACAACCAGGCCTATGCGAGCATCCAGTCTATTCTCGCGCCGTCTGCGTTCTCGGTGCGGTCCCGCCCGGCTTCTGCCGAGCCTGGGCGGCACATCCTGCGCAAGCATTCCGTCTCCGATCTGAACGCTGACTTCGCATGGGCGCACCGTCTCATCTACAAGCGGGACAACCTCAGCTACAACGCCGCGTTCATGGAGTTCGTCAAGGTCATCTTCTTGAAACTGCACTCGGACAGAGAGGCGCACACCGATTCCGATCTGATCGAAGTAGACGAGAACTCCATCAGCGTGCCGGTGGAGGCGGTCAAATTCTCGACCGCGTGGATTAGGTCGCGCGAGGCCGACACCCCCAACCCGCTGGACACCATCCTGTTCCAGGATCTGCTGTCCAAGTTCGAGGTCGCGATCGCCAAGAAGACCAAGAAGCGTATTTTCCCCAAGGGCGAACACCTGCTGCTGTCACCGGAGACGCTCAAGGTCCTCGTCGACCGGCTCGAGTCCGTCGACCTCATTAGCATCGACGCAGACCTCAACGGCCGCATGTTCGAAACGTTCCTGAACTCGACGCTTCGGGGTAAAGCGCTCGGCCAGTACTTCACACCCAGGAGCATCGTCAAACTCGCCACCGGGCTCGCACAACTCCGAGCGGACGATCAACACGTCGACCGTGTGATCGATGCATGCTCGGGCACCGGCGGCTTCCTCATCGAATCGCTCGCAGACATGTGGGGCAAGCTCGATGCCAACGCTTCGCTCACCAACAAGCGTCGTGAGGAGCTGCGCATACAGGTCGCCGAGCGTTCACTGATCGGCATCGATGTTGCCAGAGATCCCGCGCTGGCGCGCATTGCCAGGATCAACATGTATCTCCACGGCGATGGCGGTACCAGTGTCTATCAGCTCGATGCGCTCGACAAGCAGGTTCGCGTCGCGCCGAATGACGAGCCGGAAATCGGCCAAGAGAAGGACGAGTTCAGGCAGCGCGTCGCGGACGCCACCAGCGCGAAGGGTGACTCGATTCCCGCCGGCCTAGCCGACGTCGCGCTGACCAATCCGCCGTTCGCTAAGGAGTACACGCGGGACGAAGAAGGCGATGCGAAGCTCCTCAATGACTACGTACTGTCCTACGACACCAGCGGAGGTGGTCGCCGGGCGCTCCCTTCGCTGAGCTCGATGGTGATGTTTATCGAGCGCTATCATGATCTGCTCGGCCCACGCGGAAGACTAGTCACCGTCGTCGACGACAGCATCTTGGGCGCTCCGAAACACCAGCGCCTACGGCAGTGGATTCGCGAGAACTGGATCATCAGGGGTGTGGTGTCGCTTCCTGGCGATGCCTTTCAGCGGTCCCAGGCGCGGGTGAAGACCTCCCTGCTCATGCTCGAGAAGCGACAGAGCGCCGATGAGATTCAGCCTGACCTGTTCATGTACTACTGCTCCTGGGTCGGTATAGACGACCCGTCCCGCCAGCGAATCCTGCCCATTGATGAGGAGAACCGCCGACGCGCTTCGGCCGAAATCCAGGAGGTCACCTCCCTCTACCGGGCGTTCCAGAAGGGTGAAGCCGTCGCGGCTCCTTGGACCGTGAAAGCCAGCGCCATCACCGATCGGTTCGATGTCAAGGCGTGCCTGCCCGAGGCAGGTGCTCGCATTCACGATTGGGAAGGGGCCGGCTTTACGGTCGAGCCTTTGGGGGCCTTCCTCAACCTCGCCGTTACTGATGACAACAAGGATGAACGACGGATTGATACGTCCAACTCCGACGAGCTGGTCAGCTATCTGCGAGTCCGCTATGACGGCTTTTGTGAGGCAGGGGAAGAGATCCTTACCAGCGATGTGGCCAAGCAGACCCTGACGCGTGTGGAGACGGGCGACCTAGTCTTCAGCCACATCAACGCCATCCACGGTGCTGTCGCCGTCGTACCAGCAGAGTTCGACGGCTTTGTGGTCACCAACGAATACACTGTGTGCCGCGTCGGAGGGGAACAGAGTGCCGACGTGCTCTGGGCGCTCATCCGGTCCCCGGAAGCGCGAGCCGAAATGCTACTTCTGGCAACCGGGATCGGACGCACCCGTGTCCGCTGGGCGGAACTCAAGCGGCTGCGACTACCGGTGCCTGCGGTGGATGTCCGAAAGCGCATAGAGAAGGCGGTACGGGCAGCCAACCAGGCTGAGCAGCGCATGCTGGAACTGCGAGCCGAAGCGACCCGGACCGCCGCAGAGGACATGCTGCTCGACAGCGACCGGGCACGCTCCATCATCGCCGCGTTCCGGCCGCCGAGGTGATGCAGGTTGCGACACGAAGCGCTCCAACCGTTCCTCGACGACGCCGCGGCCCAGGCCGGAATCACGTGCGGTGCGGTGCTTGCACGGCTGCTCCACCTCGACTTACAGGACCTCGCGAGCTTCACTCAGGAGATGCGCCCCGACGCGAAAGACCTGTTCGCGGAACTCGACTACGGGCTGCGCATTCGCAACCCCGGGCTGCACTACGCTCCACGCAAGAGCTACCTCGGTTACCGTCGCGAGGACGCTGGCGCGCCTGGCGCTGGCGAGCGATCCCAAGTCTTCGTCAGCGTACTGCGTAACACCACGACTCTCGACCTCGTCCTGCCGCTCGACCCGGCGACCTTGTCAAACATCTCAAGCGTGCGCGACCTAACCGGCGTAGGCCACCATGGCGTCGGCCACACGCGAGTCACAGTCTGCGACCTTGCACAACTCCAGCAGTTCTTTGCCGACTTCGAATTCTGGCTCCGTCCGCGCAACTCGGCGCTTGGCCAGGGAGCAAGCACCGCCGAAAGCCAAGACCAATGAAACTGACCCCCTTCACATTAGGAATCACAGCCGGGGTTGCGCATGTCGCGATCGAAACGCGAGATCAGCTGGTGCTGGCCGGTGCGAACGACGTCTCAAAGAGCTCCGTGCTCCGCTGTCTTCAGCTTGTCCCTGCGGCTTAGACCGCCCAGCTGTGTGCACAAGTCAGGGGCGGCGACGCCCGCGACACGGTCAGCGAGTTCGGCTTTGAGGTCGTGGACCCTGCGAAGTGCCACGTTGTGCCCGAACTCAAGCCAAACGACGACTACGATCCGAAGGTCGTTTCAAGAGCAATGTCGGGGTCGGGCGCCTCGAGAGCGATGAGCTTCGAGACGCGGGCAGCCAGGCCAGTCGACCTGGCTGGTGCATCGTTACCGTGACTCCGGCCGAACACTCCTGACCAATCGACCCGTTGGGTGATGAGCTTCGGTCGCAGTTCCGCTACCACGAATCGTCATGCGCCGAGTCGCCTCTCGATATGTATTGGGACCCGCATTGCCGGCAGCGTTCCAGGTCGCGGGTTGCTCACGGGGAGTGCGTGCTCTCGGCGCAGAGCGCTTGGAGTTGCCGGGCAAAAGCGCGCTCCCCGCCGCGCGCGGGGTGCCTGACTGACTGCAAGTCCGTCACGTGCGGTCCGAGCGCCACTTGGGCTGTTCTCCCCACCGCCACGATGTCGCCGATTTCAAAGGCGGCGGCGAGCGCCAGAACCACAGGAATGCCACTGGCGACTTCAGCCGCAGTGGGCTGTCGATTTGTGTGGACATTGCCAGGCTGATGCGGATGGTGTGGGTACGCCGCCCAGAGCAGCGGGAGGGGGCGTGGGCCCGCGTCCAAAGTGCGCCACATCGCTCCCGAGGTTGCCTCCCATATGACGACGGGGTCCGACACAGTCTCAAAGCCATCACCGAATGGCGCTGCGGAAAGTAGCCCCGGGCTCGCGGTTGTCTCACGGACACTCATGAAAGGCACGCCCGTGATGGCAGTGCCTCGGTGGCCGGGGGCCTCGCCCACCAGCAACAACGTTGGCAGCGCGTCCGTCATGAGGTCTAGGTACCGCGCCAGGTTCTGGCGACGTATGCTCCCCGCCGCCGTGTCGGGTGAGTACAGGGACTCTGAATCTGGACCCGTTTCGAGCCCGTCTAGAAGTGCCCAGAAGTTTGCGAATCTATCCGCTCTATTCATGCCGGCCCTTACTGTGAAGCAACTCGGACGCAGAGTCAAGCATCTCTTGCGGAACTGTCAAAGTGGACTTGGCCGCTGAAATCGAGTTTGGCTTGTGTCCAAGGATCGACTCGGTCCTGTGCTCGGTCGAATCCCAGCGGTCGACCCAAAACTTGTCAGGCATTTCCATCGGAACATCCGCTAGATGCGCAATCGTGCGGTCGGGATTCAAACGCCGGAACTCACGGCCGGACTTGCTCTTGACCCGTATCGCAATTTCGAAGTACGGGGACCGTCTCGTGGCGGGAAGCACTTCGTCGGGGCCGAAAGCCATGGCCCAAGCGCTAACGCCAGGTGCGACCTCGCGCCGCAACTCTAGCGTTACCAAGTCCGGCGAGTGGGCGACGTACGAACACCAGAATGAGGTGTTCGCCTCCAGGGCGACCAATGTGTGCACGAACTCCGGGAGCGAGGCAACCGCGACAAACAAGATGCTCGCTACCTCGTGGCCGCCGAGCCCGCAAAGCGTATCTACGAGCAGGTCGAGTTGCGCCCAGTCCGTCGCGAGAGGTGGTGTATCAACGACCACGTAGGGCCACGTAGGCCCGGCGTTCTCGATCGCGACCAAGCGGGCGAACGCGCAACCGGTCTGACCGCGCCGGAACCAGTCCTGTTGAGCCGCGACCACGACGTCGGCGAGATCTGCGCCGGCGGACACGAGTGCCTTTGCCACGGCAGCAGTGTCACTCGTCGAGGGAAAGCGATAGGTGCCTAGCTTGACGTGCTCTCGCATCGTGGCGAACGCCGCCATGTAACGCTCGATCGTGCCGGCGTCTGCAAACTTCACGTCCATAGTGGACCTCCGATCGTGGTGACTGCCTTCCACATCAGCGTGAACAGGAGCGCCGACGAGCACAAGCCCGTGCTACCACGGGCTCTCAATCCGGCCGCATTTAGTAGATAGACTTCACTCAGATGAGCACGGTCACCGAGCCGCACTAGACGCTAGGGACGTTTCAACTAGGGGGTAACTGTGGACTGTCCCACTTGCGCCGGTGCAGGAATCCGCTCCGAGTCAACGGTCGTGGATACGCGCCATGACCAGACCGCACGCGTCATCACGCGTCGCCGAGAGTGCAAGACCGACCCGACACACGTCTTTCACACGCAAGAGGCCGCGCGAGCTGCCACCATTGGTCAAACCTTTGTTAGGCGTGCAAGTGACGGCGTCGTCACGGGCAAGTTTTCGCTCGCGTTGTTGGTTCGGGACCTCCGGACCGCTGTGCTCGGTCGCCTTCCCGAGGCCGAACTGGCGGCGATCGCAAACGATGTCTCGGTTCACCTCGCGGAGCTGCTCTCGGAGATCTCGCTGCCCCTATCGCCCGCCGAACAAGCCAAACACTCGCCCGGCCGGTACGGAGTTAGCATCCTCGACACCGAGGTCATGGAAGTAGCTGAGGATCGCCTGCGCCATGCAAGCGACCGTTCGGCCCATATTCTGTACGCGCTCGGAGTACGCGGCCGTGTTGACGTCCCACAGCGCGGAGGTCTCAAGGATGCGACGGCACTGTTGACCTGGATTTACTCCGATGGCGCTTATCCCGATCTCCGCCAGGCGATCCCCGAGAGTCGACCCCGAGCCATTGAACGCTGGTGGCCCTCGGTGCACGTCGCGGTGCCAAGCACCGTGGTCAAGAAGTCGGGCGCCCACAGGGTGTTCGGGAAAGAGCAGTTCGTTAACAGTATCCACATGGCAATGATCGGGCGCCACCGTGCAGACGAGACCTCGAAGTTAGTGGGAGAGCGCGCCCTTGAGGCATTCGCCGGACAGCGTGTTGTGCTGTCTACTCAGCTCTCGTCGGAGGTCACGCGTGCGCTCCGGCAGTACGACGACATTGCCTACCTGCGGTGGGTGACCGTTGCGAAGGGCTACACATCTGTTCGCCAAGTCGCGTTCGAAGCCGTGGATCTCGTGAGCCACCCGTCAACCCGCCTGATCTTTGACCCCACGGTCAAGCGCGAACCCTAGTTTCCCGGAATGCTCTTGCTCCGGGTTTCCGACCCACAGTCATAGCCTTCCTAGTCGAAGCGCTTGCGCTTTGCGCAATTGTTCCTTGGGGACGTGTGGCGGTGGGGGCGTCACCGTGACACGCGAGGCGCGCAAACGGGGTCGATCGGCGGAGGCTCCCCGCTAGGGGATCGATTTCGAAAGCCAACGTTGTGAGCGGTATGCAGCGGACAAGCTCAACCATTAGGAGCTCGGGTGTGCCGAACGCCTCACCGCCCGCTTTTCGAAACGTTGCGTCACTCGACCCATTGTTCTAATCGCCCGGCACCGCTACAGTTTGCTTTATGTGAGCCCGGCACACCGGGCCCCGACCCGCATGGAGCTTGTGATGCGAATTCTTCCTCCGGTCTCGCCCACCCCGGAGCAACTGACAATCCTGCTCGAGAACAAGCCCGGGGTCTTCGTTGTGCACGGTGCAGCCGGCTCGGGCAAGACCACCACCGCGTTGTTGCGACTCACGAGCCTCTGTGGGAAGTGGCTGAGCCGGAAGCAGCGGCACGGTTTTGTCGAACCGGTGCGAGTGCTAGTGCTCACATTCAACAAGACGCTTGGTGGATACATCTCCGAGCTCGCGAGTGCGCAGGTCGGAGCGAACAAGAGCCTCGCGAGTGCAGTAGCTGCCGGCGATCTCGTGCTCCATGTGAATACCTTTGGAAAGTGGTCGTTGGACCTCCTGCCGCCTGGATCTTCGCCCGACGCCGACGAATGCGAGGCCGTGCTGAAACGCCTTGCATCGGCCTTCGGACTACCCGCGCGGTTCGTGACCGACGAAGTGGAATACGTTCTTGGTAGGTTTCCGGCGGACGGCCTCGAGGGCTACGTCACCTGCGTTCGGGAGGGCCGCGGCATATCTCCTCGGATGGACGCGGCAACGCGGCGCCGTCTACTCGAGCAGGTCATTTACCCCTACCTTGAAGAGAAGCGCGCCCACGGCCTGCGCGACTGGAACGATGTCACCGCCAAAGCGCAAGATGCGGGAGGAGGCACCTGGGACATCGTGATCGTCGACGAGGCGCAAGACTTCGCCGCCAATCAGGTCCGCACTCTGATGGAACACGTTAGCGATCCACACAGCATCACGTTCGTGATGGACGCAGCCCAGCGGATCTATCCACGCTCATTCACATGGAAAGAGGTGGGAATCGTCGTCACATCGAGCCGGAGACTCGAACGGAACTTCCGCAACACGAAGGAGATCGCTGCGTTCGCCCGGTCGATCTTGGAGGGGATGAAATTCGGAGACGACGGCACGTTGCCCGACTTCGAGCACGCGACGGCTACGGGCGCCAAGCCGCGGTTGCTTGTTGGCAAGTACGGTTCCCAGTTCGAGTGGGCCCTGGAACATGTCGTGCGCCAGGCGGACCTCGGCGATGAGTCGGTGGCCTTCCTGCACCCGCTGGGCGGGGGCTGGTTCAGCTATCTCAAGGCAGGGCTGGCCGGTGCCGGGGTTCCGTACGTTCAGTTGAGCCGCGCGAGCACATGGCCCGGGGGAGAGGAGACAGTCGCGCTGTCGACTATCCACTCCGCCAAGGGCCTCGAGTTCGACCACGTAATCATCCTTGGGCTCAATCAGCAGGTGACGCCGCATGGCGAAGGTGAGGGCGACGCCCAGCTAGAGGCGCTGCGCCGCCTGTTGGCCATGGGAATTGGCCGTGCCCGCAAAACAGTCACCCTCGGCTTCAAGGCCGGCGAGGAGTCGAATCTCGTAAGGCTGCTCGATCCGGCGACCTTCGAACGGATCGAGCTCGCATGAACGCCATTAACGAGTTCGTCGCGGAACGGGGCATCACAGAGGTATTGCACTTTACGACTAATCACGGACTCGTCGGGATACTCGCTGCGGGAGCAGTGCTGAGCCGCGACGACCTCAACGCAGAGGACCTCCTCGAAGACGTCAAACTTCTCAATTGTGCGACCAGGAAGGACCCGGAATGGACGGGCCACGTCAATATGTCGATATCGGCCGTCAACAAAGATTTCCTTGATCACTCGCAAGGCTGGCATGCCCCGCGTGAAAACGTATGGTGGGCGGTGATGTCCTTTTCGCCAAGGGTTCTCGCCGACCCGGGAGTCGTCTTCGCTACGACAAACAACACGTATCACGCAACGGTGCTTCGCGGGGAGGGAGTTGATGGACTCGCTGCGCTATATGCGCAGGCCGTCCCTTGGGGCTACTACAACACGGTGGCGAGACGCTACGACTCGACTCCGCCGCACCTCCCCACTCATCTTCAAGCTGAGGTGCTCTATCCCGGGCGTGTCTCATTGCAAGACCTTCAGGCGATCTATGTGCCGGAGGCAGACCACATCGACGACGTCCGCGGCATCATGGCGTCGATCGCTGGCACCCCCGATGTGTCCGTAGAAGTTCGAAACGAGGTGTTCCTGTGAACGAACGGCGTGATCGTGTGCGCTCTTCGATGCTTTGGTCTGCGTGGGCGGACGCGCTTGGCTTTATTTCCGAACTCACCACTGCAGAGAATCTCCGCCGTCGTACTCAAGGGCGGGAGCTGGACCACCCCTTTGCGTGGTCGCGCAATGTCGGAGGTCGCACGGGCGTGCGGGTCGACCTGCCGGAAGGCTGCTACTCCGATGACACTCAACTTCGGCTCGCCACTTCCCGAGCAATCGCCAACCACGGGTTTGACGTGGAGGCGTTCGCGCGAGTCGAAATGACCGTTTGGCCCGGTTACGCGCTCGGCGGTGGACGCGCGAGCCGAGCAGCGGCCGCCGCGATGGCCAAGCAGCAAGCCAACTGGGCGAACAACTTCTACGACGGCTGGGACAGCGCGGGCGGCAACGGTGCCGCCATGCGCATCCAGCCCCACGTATACGCCGCCGGTGACCTCGGCTCGCTCGCACACCTCGAAGATGTGATCCGCAACTCGGTCGTCACCCACGGGCACCCGCGCGCAATCGTCGGCGCGGTGTTCCACGCGGTCGCCCTTACCTACGCGCTAGAGAATGGGGCGGTACCGGAGCCATCAGCCTTCAACATGCTCATTGACGCTACGCGCAACGCCATCTCTGTGTTCTACCTGCAGCCCGAACTTGACAGTTACTGGCGTCCGCAATGGGAGCGCAAGACGGGCGCCCCGTTCGAATTGGCTTGGATGGAAACCGTTGACGAGGTCGCAGACTTGCTGCGGATCGCGCAGCGCTCATGGGCCGAGCTCAGAGCAGCAGGTCAAGATCGTCGGACCGCCATGGGCGCCTATGAGGAGCTTGTGCACTTGCTCAGACTCGACAACGAACGCACGCGCGGCAGCGGAACACTCACCACTGTCGCAGCACTCCTACTCGCCTCTGGTTTCCCCGATCATCCTGCCCAGTCTGCGCAGATTGCGGCCTCCCGCCTCGACACCGATACGGACACGATCGGCACGATGGCCGCTGCCATCGTTGGCGCGGCGTCACCGCGCCCACTACTTTCGCCGGTTCTGGACGAAGAGTACCTGGTGCGTGAAGCGGATCGTCTCTGGGAGATCTCGCAAGATCGCGTAGTCGAGCCATTTCCGTACCCCGACCTCCTGCGCTGGCAGCCGCCAAAATCGGCGATCGAGACGACAGGCATCGCTTTGGGTCGCCTCGCGCTTGCCGGAATCAGCTATCTCGATCCGGTGGGCGAACCGATCGGCAATCGGCAAGGCGTCTGGGCGTGGGCTCGAACGGACTTTGGCCAGTCAGTGCTCGTTAAGCAGAGACGAGAATTGCGCGAACTTGCCGAAGGAAACTACCCTGCGGATCGCTTTGAGCGTGGGTCTGAGTCTCTGCTAAGTGAGTCGCGCACGTCCGCGCCGACTATGCGCCGCGTCGGCTCCGTCATCGCGCAGCCCACACTGTTTCAGGATCAAGGCGACGACGGCCCGGGCGCAACGGTCGACGAGGTCCTGCGCTGGTTGACTCACAGTGGATACACCGACGCCAACTTGGGCCGGGCATTGCGAATCGTTGCAGAACGGGGGCGCCGAGAAGACGTGGCTCGGTTTGTGGAGGAGGTAGCCAAGGCGAAGTTCGTTGCCCCGGGCCCACGGCCATGATCCTCTCTCTAGGTTACCGCTGCGGCGCCAACGTGGTTACTAGAGCAAGGGTGCCGCGGGGCCAATTGATCACCTGGGTAAGGCACATTGCAATACAGGTTCTGCGCCGTGGGAAAAATGACCTCGTCTGGGCTGTTGCTGGCCACGCCTTAGGAGCCAACCTGCGTCGTGGCCTCGAACACAAGCGAGCCTGAGGTGAGCGCCGCCAGGCCGATCAAGATCAGTCCGCCGACGAGAAGGGGCGCTGCCGATGCGAGCGTCTTGAGCAAGTCGATGGCCTTCTCCTCGCTGATCGCCTGGACCCTGGCAGTCTCTATTGCTGCGGACTGGAAAGCCGCGAGTTCGGCCGCATCTGCGTCTGCAGGGGGTGTCGGCGATGGCGTGGGAGTGAGAGCCACCTTTGCTTTCTTGTAGGCGAGAACTGAGACAACGATCTGAGCCAGCACAAGCAGTGAGCCGAGGACAAGAGAGACTGAGAAGATCCATTGCTGTTGCGTCATTGCGATATCTCCTTTGTGCGTTTCAGCCGAGGGGTGGGTACGGATCGTCGCCGTAGGTGCGTTCGTCCTCGATGGTGCCGTCCGCGCGGTGAATGAGTAGCTGGCTGGGCTGGTTCGCCTTCGCCACAGTCACGCCGGCATCCACTGCAATCTGCTTGGTGAAGTGGACGGAGAGCGTGATGCCACCTTGCGTGACCTTCCAGTTCGACCCGCTCGGGGAGACGTGATACTGCTTGCGAGCCATGGTCACTTCTCCTTACGGATGCCCTTGAAGGGCTTGCTGTCGGACTTGTTGTCCATGAACTGCCCAGTCGCGCTGTCGCGCTTGACGTAGGTCTTCGTCTTGGGATTCAGCACCTGGGAGCGTCCGCGAACGGCTCCCTTGCGAGACCCCTTTCCTGTGTTGCTGGCCACCGTTGGCCCTCCTCAGTTTGTCGTGGTGTGTTGCAGTAGCACAACACCGTTCCAATCTAGCACCGCGTTGCTTTGTCGCAACAGTGTTTTGGTCGAGATACAGTTGGCGGTACCGCAGGAGGGTTATGACTGAGAACACCATCGACGTGGCCGGGTTGGTCACGGTTGTCGAGTCACGAGTGAAGGCTGATGCGATCTCGTGGCGGCAAGCGGCCGGACAGATCGGCGTCAGCCCGTCACTGCTCACCCGCTTGCGGCAGGGCCAACGTCCAGACCTTGAGGCGTTCGCCCGGATCGTTCGCTGGCTTCGCCATGATGCCAACGAGTTCCTTGTCGACGCGGGGGAGCGCGCCAGCCGTCCGCAACCGACGTTGGACTCGTCGATCAGCGCCCTGCTGAATTCCCGCAGGGATCTCAGCGACGAAGATCGTGAATACCTGGAAAGCATCCTTCAGGCGGGCGTGAAGCACTTCCGCCAGACCAGGCGCGCCGGATAGGCCGCTGCGCGCTCCAGGGCCGAGACGGCATTGCTCGCGAGCTCGCGTTGTGCCGCATGTGGTGACCGAATGCGAGACTCCCGCCGACCCAATCGGGGGGTGATAGGTCGGCGGGAGCGAAAACCAATATACCCACCGCCCGTGGGACCGGTGTCAACCAGCTCCGCCTGGATTCAATTAGGACTGTGGTGCGGGGGGTCCGGCGGCAGTGCCGCCGGACCCCCTTCCCCCCGTAAGGAGCCTGGGACCCCCCGACGATCCCAGGTCCCTGTCCTATATGGGCTGCCCCCATGGCGCGAGCCCAAGCTTGTGGCAAAAATCTGAGTCGGACGCGGTGGAGCCGTCGCGAGGGAAGCCAGCGGACTCTCCATTGGGGAGTGTGCAGCCAACCAACTCGGGGACGTCGAAGTTCGCGGTGTTTGGGTCGTCGGGGCGGGTCTCTTGTCCGATCGCGCCCATGCGCCACAGGTCTCCGCACGTGGACACCGGGTCCACGCGGGTGCGGCCCGGAACCCCGTTCTCGTCAACTCCTAGAACTGACCCCGCCTGGGTGAAGTTCGAATCGAGGCTCGCGTGCTCGTAGCAGGTCACCTCAAAGTGGACTTGATCGGACGTCGCTTTGACCACGAGTGCGGCGCCGGTCAGTGCCACCGCGGCACCGACTGCGGCCGCGATCGCGATCTGTCGACGGCGTCGGGTGCGCGCCAGGGGAATCGTTACAGCCAGGCTGGATCGGATTGCGCCGACGCGACGTGTGACTTCCTCGTCACTAAGTACTTCGCTCATGCTCTCACCCCCTCCTCTCCCCGTTCGCGTTCGGCACGGAACCGGGCTCGTGCCCGGCTCACCCGCTTCTTCACAGCCGCGACCTCAAGTCCGAGATCCGCCGCGACATCCGCGTACGACTTCTCGTCAACGAGACACGCAACAACCACTGCACTCAGCTCAGGCGTGAGGCCAGACAATGTCGCCCAGATCCATTCGAGTTGTTCGCGGTCCAGGACCACGTCGTCCGGCGCCCTCGAGGCGTCGACTACGTCGATGGCTTCGAGCGACACATCACCGCGCCGCCGATGCTTCCTCGCGAGGTTGGCCGCGTGATTCCGTGCGGTCACGAGAAGCCACGGCAACACTGAGCCATCCACAACGCGCACGTCTCGACGCTTGCGCCACGCGATCATGAAGACGTCTTGGACCACGTCCTGGGCATCGTCGGCGTTGCCCGTGAGCGTATACGCGTACCTGAAGAGGGTGTTGCCGTGCCGCTCGACGAGCGCGCCGAAGGCATCGGACTCTCCGCTTCCGCGAAGACCGATGAGTTCGGCTTCGGACGTCAAGTGATTCCTCCTTCACTAGAAGATGTCGCGAGATCGGCAATCGTGACCGAAGAAGTCAGAACTGCAGGCGCAATGCGCCGACAGCGGTGCGCCGGCGGTAGTCAATCTTGAGGTGTCAGGGCACGTAGATCTGGTACGAGGAGGCCTCGTCGTTCATGGAACCCATAGAGCTTGACCCCGTTGACGGGCCATAGGTGGCTCCGCTGTAGCCCGCGTCCCCCCAGAACTTCACTCGACACGTGCCGTAGGCATCGAAGGACGAGACGCGGTCGTTCCATCCTGAGGGCATCGACGAGCCGTAGTAGTGGAATCCACCACACAGGCTCGAGTTGGACGTCGTCAAGTTGTAGCTCGCACCGCCGTAGGAAGCATCCGCGTAGAAGACCGCGAGGATGTAGGTCGAATAGGGCTCGATAGAGGCGGATCCCCGCGCGATATCAGTGGCCACTACGCCACTCGCAGCGGCGAATTCCCCGTACGAATCGAAACACCTGAACGAGTTGTCGTCCATGTTTAGCCAGCAGGTCTCTGCCTCCTGGACTTGGTCCGCGGCGACGGACGGTGTAGCGCCAATAATGGCGGTTGCGAACACGGCGGCTGACACCAAAGCCGTGCGAGCGCAGGATGACATGGGCAATTTGGAGAGTGGCATTTCTAGGACTCCTCGGTGGACGTGAGCCAGGTGAGCGCGGCTGTGGACGATGGAAGTATCCCCTGCCCAATCTGTCCACCCTGGCCGCATCCTCAGTCATTGGCACAGGGTGAGTGGCGTTTGTCAGTACCCAACAGTTCAACCTTGAACGCGACGGGAGCGTGAGACGCTAGGGGCGGCTGCGCGTAATCGCGAGGTTTCGATCGATCCAGCATCGTCCCGATTGCGACTTGCGGTTGACCCTTGCTTCTGCGATGCAGTACGTTCCAGTTGCGGGTCCACGGGGGGCTCGGCAACAAAGGGAATTGAAAAGGGGAACTTCCTTGAAAAAAGCTGTGATTACGTCATTGTTTGTTGCGGGGCTTCTCGCGTCAGGACTCGCTACCGGTGCTCAGGCCGCAGCCGGAGACGGCACTTGCGACAGCGGAGAGTTCTGCGCGTACAACTATTCGGGCTGGAGGGGGCTCCTGCTCGAATCTTCAGCACCTGTGGGGACCGGCAAGGTCGACGTGGCGAACGACAAGGTCACGTCATTCAAGAACAAGACCAACAACTGCTGGCAGGGCATCAACGTGCGTACGGCACTTCCAGACCAGATCGTGCTCCGTGCCGTGAAGAACACGTCGAATGGGGACGCTACCGGTGACATCTGGAACGAAACTATCGACCAGTTCAGGGTTGTAACGAGCTGTTAAATTAGGTGGGGGTGGGGATTGTCCGCGTGACAACCCGGATTTTTCTTGTTGCCTGGTGCGTCGCTGTTTTCGCTGTTTCTACGGCGGCGTGCCAGGCACACCCGACTGAGGATGACCCTCCTATTGCGCCCGAGGATGTGAGCAACTACCTGGTGGTGCGAGGAGACGCCCTCAAGTTGGCGACCGAACTGGCTGCCGACTGCGTTGCGGGGCGGACTACTAGCGCAGTTGGCACGCGGGCACCGTCAACCGCGCCGATAGCGCACCCGCCAGTGCCTGGGGAGTTGACGATCGAGGGGGCCCGATCACGCGGATACGACGCGCTTGACGAGCACTGGTTCACTACTTCGGAGTTCTTTGCGGTCGTCGATAGCGAATTGCCGGGCGTCGATGGCGACACGGGCACCGACGATGCTCAGACGGTCACGATGCGTTATGGCGGTAGCGAGATGACGGCGCAGTTTGGTCCTTGTGCGGTAGCGGGCCTAGAAGGCGGATTCGGATCGCTTGAGGACGGCGCTTGGCACCTGCTCGTCTTGGACTATCTCTTCTCGTCCACCGACGACACCCACCTCGAGCAAGTTCTCAACGACATCATTCCAACCTGGTCGATTTGCATGCAACGGGAGGGCCTTGCGTTCGACTCTCCGCGTGCGGCTTGGAAGGCCGCTTCGACCGAGCCGTCGCGCGAAGTCGATATTGCTCTCGCAGATGCCACTTGCCGGGAGGAAACCGGTCTCAATGGCAAAATGCGGGAGAGCGTGCTGCGAGATGCCACGGAACTACTCAATTCGGATAGCGCTGCAACAGACAAAATTCGGGCGGTACTGGAAAAAGGGGGGGGCTGACTATGACACGTGCCAGCGAAACGCCGCTTGGCGTGGAGGCCGCCGTGGTGGGGCAAGGATCCATTGTGCTTGCCGATGGCGTTGTCGTAACGTTCGCGGGTGCGAAGGCCGTCGCCTCGGTGTCTCTTGCGGTCGACGCGGGCGAGACCGTGGCGCTGATGGGGCCCAGTGGATCAGGCAAGTCGACCTTGCTCCTTGCGCTTGCGGGACTTCAGCCGATCGATGCCGGGACCGTACGCGTCGCGGGAGAGGAGGTGTGGCGGCTCAACGCCAGGCAACGTTCAAGTCTTCGCCTACGCAGTATTGGCATGGTTTTCCAGTCCGCCGACCTGGTGCCAGAACTTAGCCTCGTAGACAATGTGGCGCTTCCGATAGAGGTGGCGGGCGCGACGCGTAAGGCCTCGCTGGTTCACGCCGAATCTGCCCTTGAGGCCCTTGGCATCGACGTCGCCACGATGCGCCGATGTGCCGGCGAGGTTTCCGGGGGTCAACAGCAGCGCGCCGCCATCGCGCGCGCGATGGCGAACAAGCCCGCGCTCATCCTGGCCGATGAACCGACAGCGGCGCTTGACAGCGACTCGCGCCAACTGGTTATGGATGTCTTGCGCCGGCATGCGCGTGCGGGAAACGCGGTGGTGATCGCTACCCACGACTCTGAAGTCGCGCGTGCTGCTAGCCGCGTTGTGCATATGCGTGATGGCGAAATGCTGAAATGAGCAATCGCGGCATCGCGCTGAGGCTGGGAGCGCGACTAGGCTTGGCTGCCTTGCGTCAGCGGACTCGCGTTAGCCTTACCCTGGGCTCCGGTTTCGGTGCTCTGGGCCTGGCCCTGGCCCTTGGAATCACTGCCACGAGTGGCGTCGCGAGCGTGTGTGACGGCGCCAGTGGCCAATGCGCTGCGCGTCGAACGGGCACGCTTTTCGCAGTCCTTGTTCTCCCATCCTTGGCTGTCCTTGTAGTGACCGTGAGGGCCGGGGTGGTCCGCCGCTTGTCGCAATACTCCCGATTCAATGCGCTGGGACTATCCCGTCGAACCGTTCTTGTGACGGCAGCGGTCGAAGCGCTGACCGTGGCCGCTCCTGGTGTGGTGGTGGGTGCGGCTGTCGGTACGTTGTTGCTCGCCTTCGTCCTAGGAACAACGTCAGCTCAAGGACTCGCCGCCGTCGCTTTAGCAACACTGGTGTGCACGGCGCTTGTCGTCGTCCTCAGTACCTCGCTGGGTCTTTCTCTTGGCGAAACACAGCTTTTGCGGCGCATTCGGGTGGCCTCGGAAGCTGGAGGCAGGATTGCAGCGGCAGTCTGGACTGTGTCCACCGTCGTGCTCGTGGCGCTCGCCGCGACCGAGAGCACATCGGAGGCCGCCCGAGCCGCTTGGCGCAGTTCACTGTGGCTCGGTTGTGCGGTTGTCAGTGTGCTGACGTTGCCCGCCGTGGTCACTGTTGCGATTCGCGGCGTCGGGGCTATCCTGGCGCGCATTGGTGATCGGTCGCTTACGTGGCGCATCGCTGGCCGGCAGATGCGGTGGCATCCGGCGAGTCTTACCCGTGCGGCGCAAGTGCTGGCGGTCGCCGCCGCAATAGCGGTCGCGGCCCAATACGTGTGGATCGCGGTCGCAGCGACACCGGCGATCGACACCGTGCTGAGGGCACAACACGAGGGTCCAAACCTTCTGGTGATCGGTGCCTCGACGCCCCAGAGCCAGCCGCCACCACTTCCCGACTACGTCACAGCTTCTGCGCCGTACGAGTTCGCCAACTGTGTGGACGGCAAGTGCCTGGTGTTCGTCGCGCCGTGCGAGTTAATCGCGAAAATCGCTCGCGAGGCGCCCGCGGGCTGCGGGCCTGGGATGCTATTCCGCACGCCAGATGCTGCTGGCGACGCCCCCCTCGGCCAGCAGGTCGACTTCAATGGCGAGCCGGAATTCCGCGCGACCCTGTCGAGCGCTCTCACTATAGGCAAAATCGGCCCCCTTGCGAGCTTCTTTGCGGACCAGTCGGTGACCGACATCGTGACGCCCGACGCGTTCATTCACCGCGAGCCGGTTGCCGCCTATAACTGGATCGTGCTGGCGCCTCCGGGTGTGACGGGCGCAGATCTGCTCGGCGGTGAGTCCGAAGGCGATTGGAGCCAGGCCGCAGGGCTTAGCCTCGATCAGATTGCCGAAGTCGACGGTCTCCGGCAGCAGATCTACGCGGTCGCCGTGCTCGCGCTCGCGTCGGCGCTCATCGGGCTAATCGTCTTCTCGTTCGACAACTACACGGAGCGCTATCGCATGTCGCAACGCTGGCTCAGATTCGGGATCCCTGAACGGGTCGGCAGCCGTTCGTATCTCGTCGGTCAGCTTCTTTCGGGCATCGTCGCCGCAGTGTTGGGCTGCGTGACCGCAGCCGCCATCGCCTGGGATCTCGGATACACCACCGTGGCGAGCGTCGTGGCCGGCTCGCGTGCGCAACCGGTCGCGGTGGCCATCGCAGTTTGCGTTGGGATTGTCCTCGTTAACGCCGCCGCGATGGCACTGGGCGTGCGCCTCGTCAAAGAGAAGCCACTGGTCGGATGACGGTCTCATTAGTGGTGTGCGCGCACCAGAGGCGGTTCATTTGCTTCGCGTGAATTCAGGCTCATTGGCGTTCGTCGAGGATGTTCTGCTCGCGCCCGGGGATGACGGGGGTGAGGGCAGGTTCGGTGCGGCTGATGGCGATCGTTGGAGATCGGACTGGCCGCAGTTGACGGATGACCTTGCATGTCGCGAGTTGCGCGCGGCTTTCGACTTCGCGCCTGACGACGAGGGCGGTAAACACGGCACCCTTGGGGCTGAGTATTTGCAGGGTGGTCGGTCGTTCATCTGGCTTCTGCCCCATGAGCAGTGGGCGCTGTTCGCCGGGGATTTTCTCGTGCGTCGTGCTACGGTACGCGCCGTCGACGACGAGGAGCCCTTGCCCCGCACGTTGCTCGTAGGTGCGACAGAGCAACAAGCGCTCGGGATCGTAACGGAACTCGAGAGGATGGCGCACACGCAGTTACTGTTCGTGTGAGCCCGGGAAGTCCAGGACAAATTACGAGGTCGTGAGCGCCACCTCGGCGAGGCTGCCAAGAGCGCTACGCGCTTTCTCAGCGCTCCTTCGCCCCTGGGGAACGCGCACGCGTGCGGCTTGCCGAGGCGCAGAACTCTGGAGCGATCACCAGTTCTGTGCCCGCGTTGAAAGTGGCGTTTAAAGAGTCGCTGCGTCCGTTTGAGTGGAGCCCGTAGGCGGCTGGTGGCCAAATCGCCGGTTCGACTCGCGCGGTACTGCTGAGGTAGATGAGATAGATCCTCGACAGAGGTCTCTCTGTCTTCCACGGGCGCGATTCGTGGGCGCCGTGGTCCGCTGCCTCTCCTTGCTCACCGGTGCTAGCGAGGGTTCTCGGCGTCGCGTTCGGACGCGGCATCCGGCGCCTCGCGGGAGGCGGCTTCGAGGTGGTCGAGGATCATGTCCATGTCCTCGTCGTCTTCAGCGCCATAGATCGCCCTGTCCAGCGGTGAGTAGCGTTCAATCATGCCGTTGAGCCTACGCCTGGTCGAACAGAACCGAAGCGACCATGCAGTCGCATCGGCACATGGCCACAGCGGAGAGTCCATTGCGAGCATGGTGGATGACGAGCATACGGGGCCTCAATCGCGGCGCAGACCCTGAGCCGGGGCCAGCGCGGCAGCTCGTTGGGCGATAGTACGTGTCGATGATTTCTGCCTTCTCCTTGGATACGTGGGCACTCCTCCCATGCCTAATCACGGTCGGACGAGATGTGCTGGGGCTCGCATTCTTCGGGGTGCGATGGCTTCGGACGCGTGGCGGAACTTTGGCCACGCGTCATGAGGACTCTGAAATCCTCTTGATTCTTCGTGGGCTTGCGTCTGCAGGACCCCCGGCGACGAGGAGCGCCGGTGTCGGACCCTCGTGGTAAAAGTTGTGCGGTGGCCAGTCGCTACCCTACGACTGGCACCAAGTCCGCGATCTACCTGGACTGAACGCGATACTTTGGCACAACGAGGAAATTAACTAGAGGAGAAATCATGGCGCAAGGGGACAAGAACAAGTCCTACAAGGTCTACGTGAACGGAGTGGAAAAGGCAGCCGACCACGACGTCTTGACGTACGCCGAGGTTGTGAGCCTGTTTGTCGCACAGCCCGTCGACGGCACTATTTACGCAATCACCTTCGAGCATGCGAAGAAGCCCAAGGAGGGCGAACTCGTCGAAGGTGGATCCGTCACGATCAAGCAGAACACAGAATTCGACGTTGATGACACTGGTCGATCGTAGTCCTGACCTGGCGAAGCTCGTCGAGGAGGGATACGACATTGAGATCCGTGACGACAACCTCCTTGTCCACCATGTTCCGTACGTGACAAGTGAGAAGACGATTGACTACTGCATCCTCGTGTCCGAGCTGACGACCAATGGAACTTCGGCGGTCACACCAGGGAGCCATCAGGTCTGGGTCGTTGGCGGCGTTCCGCACGATCACCTAGGCGCGCCTGTCAAGATCGTCCTCGACCAACCTCACGACTACGGGGAAGGTCTGAAAGCCGTCTGCAGCATGTCAGGCAAGCCGAACGGCGAGATGCCTCTGGACTATCACCAGAAGATCAGCAATTATGTGGTCAAAGTGCTCGGCCCATATGTGAGGGCAATTGATCCAAGCGTCAGCCACACAGACTACCCAGCGCGAGCATCAACGGCCGAGGAGTCAGTTTTCAAGTATCACGACTCGGCGACGAGCCGCGCTGGCCTGAGTGCCGTCGCGGCAAAGCTCAAGCTGAACAAGGTCGCGATTGTCGGGCTTGGCGGGACCGGCTCCTACATTCTGGACCTCGTCGCCAAGACCCCCGTAAACGAGATTCATCTGTTCGATGATGACGTCCTATATGCCCACAATGCGTTCCGCGCGCCCGGTGCTGCATCGCTGGAAGTCCTGGAGACTTCGCCGCCTAAGGTTGAGTACTACGCAACGATGTACGACTCGATTCGACGTGGGATCGCTACTCATCCGGTCCGGGTGACCGAAGATAGCGTGGGTGAACTTGAGACGATGGACTTCGTCTTTCTCTCGATGGACGCTGGACCCGCAAAGCGCACGATCCTGGACTACCTGCTGAGTCAGAAGATCCCGTTCATCGACTGCGGTATGGGGCTACGCCGCCAAGACAACTCCTTGCTCGGAACTCTCCGAGTCACAACGGGAGCTGAAGGTCACTACGACCACTTGCCGAAGCGCATCTCATACACAGACGTAAATGCCAATGAGTATGACTGGAACCTCCAGACGGCAGACCTCAACATGCTCAATGCAGCTCTCGCGGTCGCCAAATGGAAGAAGTTTCTCGGCTACTACGCCGACAGCAAGGGCGAGTTCAACACCGCGTACAACATCGCGCGCAACCAGCTCATCAGCGGAGACTTTGAACTGTGAGACAGGACTCGTACACGCCCGTCCACGTAGATACCGTGCCGGAGGATCTTGAGCCGGGCAACCTCTATATCTCTAGACGATTTAGGACGGCGGCCCACCTCTGCGCATGTGGGTGCGGCAGCCGCGTTGTCACGCCCCTGAAACCTGCGAAGTGGGAACTCACTGAGACAGAAGGACTCGTGTCTCTGTCCCCGTCGATCGGACGATGGCAGGTACCCTGCAAGTCCCATTACTGGATTCGAGACAATCAGGTGCTCTGGTCCGCAGCGTTCTCTGAAGATCAGATGCAAGCGGTCATTGCGAGAGATCAGAGAGATCTGCGTGCGTATTATGCAAAGCGGCGGAAACCGGCTTGGGTGCCGAAGTTCGCGTGGAAACTCTGGAGCCGCTAGACCGAAACACGATAGTCGCGCGGCGAGATACAGTCGCAAGGTCATTGCGACCTCATGGCCAACGTTTCCTGCCTGCGGTGCGCCAGAGCTCAAAGTTAGGTGCGGCACTGGCCCGCCTCGCCGACCTTGCCCTGCTGGTGGGCATCGCGATAAGTTCCAATACCGAACCTATTAGGAGTTGCCACCATGACCGTAGTTGCCACGCTTTCCATCCCTTTGGCTCCGACAGATCTTGGAACGTGTCGCTGTAGTTGCCCTGACTGCAAGAGCGGTCGGCACTGCTACGACCGGGCGAACAACTGTGGGGCAGTGGGCTAACCCTCGCGCGCGACCAAGCGAGCCTGTTTTCGGGACTTGACTGAATGCGTCGTCCGGCGCATAGTCAGGGCAGAATGACCCCGCAAGACCTTCAGCACTTCAAACCAAGCGCCAACACAGAGTGGATCCGCACCGATGCGCGGTGGTTTCAACAGCTCGCAGAGGCCGGTGACCTGTCGCCTGCCGAACGTGTCCATCTGGCGCGTGTGGCAATCCAGCAACAGTGGGTTTGCGATGTTGAGGATACGGCGGCCAAGCGCAGTGCCCTTGAGGCGCTCGGGTTGCGTGTCGTAGCGGTAAATCTCGGCCATCTGATCGTGTCGGGTAGCGAAGTTATCGGAGAGTACTTGCCCTTCCGAAACGACCGACTCAGCACGATCGAGGCTGGAGTCTTCTACGGCTACCCACCAAGCGCAGTTGTGGCCTTCACAGGCATTACCGCGTCCGTGCCCCCACAGCGCTCGTGGCTGAGTGCCCCCACCTACTTCCTCGGCGGCGCCTACTCACGTGACCACAGCGATCGCGAATGGCGGTTCTTTGCCAACGAGTGGGCAGAGCTCTCGCGACACGCGCCTGCTGTCTGCGACCTGGCGGAAGCCGAATTCAAGAGCATCCAAATTACTACCTCGGCATAGCGAGCCGCGCGTGTGGATCCCGAATCTGCACTCCGCAGCCGGCGGTGACCCTCTATGGGACGTCCGGCAGATAGAAGGTGCGGCGGATTCATTTGGTCGTTGCGTCACGAGGAGGGGGGGCAACGTTCGGGAACTGGGTGCTTGGCAAGGCCTTGCCGTGCGCCTTGAGAGCCCTGCGCAACGTTTCGGTGGGTTCGGTCGCGAAACGAGATCTAGGTGTGCACCAAGTCGTCAAAGCCCTTATCGACTTCGCGACGTACCTCGATGAAAAGAGCGGGCCGCTCGTGGGGACCACGAAGACGATTCGCCATCGGCATAGCCTGTTGCAGTACCGTGACGTCCGCGACAAGCGCCACCGCGGCGCTCAAGCATCCGATCGATTGTGCTGTGCGAGCACTCGTACTCCTCCGCGAGTTCGTAGGTGATAGCACCAGCTACATATGCGGCGATGATCTCGGCGCGGGTGAGAACCTGTTTCGCCGATCGGGCTGAGTAGCGGCACCACGGCGGACGATGTTGACGACGGTGCTGCGGCGAATGCCGAACTCTTCAGCAATTTCGGCGAGGCCCTGTTCGGCTGGATACGCCGCTACAACGGCCACTTTGGCGCTTCGATCGAGATGCACCTCTTGACGGCGCGGTCGCCTTGATTGACGCTCCGGACGTTCTGTCCACTCGAGACTTGATGGACCAACTCAGCATTGGGCACGACACGTTGGTGCCAGCGCGCGACCTCATGGAGCGGCTCGAGTACGTCGAAGTTCGCCGTAGCTCGAACGCCAACGTCGTTCAGTTTACTGTCACCTACGAAGGTCGCTGGCGGTTAGCGTAGCTAATCCGTGAGTTCACCGTTCCTCTCGACGATTTCCACCGTTAGGCGTAGCATTTCGTTGAGTAGTTCCGAATCGGAGGGTTCTCGAATGGCGTCTTCAAAGGTAAGAGTTGCCGCGATTGCGGCACTGACTGGTGTGATCCTAGGGATCACTGGAACAGCCGCGCTGGCTACGAACTACAGCAGTTGGCAGCACATCTACAATTTCGGCACTAACGACATTCAGAACCGGAGTTTCGCCGGCCAAGTGTCGGGCCTTCCCTATGGTGGCGGACAAGTGCTCGCTGACGTTGCACGCCCGGCAGGCTACCTTGGCCAACAGGCTACCCTCTACAAGGGCGGCGGTGTCTGTGCGACCGCTACGGCGGTGTATACAAGCGTGGCGTCGAACGCCATATCCCGCTCTGCCAAAGTAAATTGCGGCTCCGGCAACTACACCGGATACGGCCTCAGTTGGGTCTACACGGGCAGTCAGAACTACGGGTTCCCGACGTACACCAGCCCTAACTACACCTACCCGTGAATCGAGGGGGACCATGGACGGAAAGCGCACTGGCGCTAAAATCGTTGTAATCGCTGGAGCGGCCGGAGTAGCGGGCATCGCACTGGGCGCCGCAATTGGCTTGAACGGTCTGGGCCTTCAGCAGCCCGCTGGCGCGCAAGAGCTACCTGCTGGGATCTCGCCGAATCGAAATACAGTGGCGCTTCCAGTAGTGGAGCCATCACCATTGGCGACCAATGACGCGGGCCAGGTCTACGGCTCGCTGGCGGGCCGTGAGGGAAGCAAGACCAAGCCAGACCTTGTTGAGGCATGGGGCGATAACGGCGCTCACGGCTACGTTTATTGGACCGACTTGCGCCCCTATCTGGAATCGCAGGTCGAATCGCCTGAGGACGCTCTAGCGGCGAACGCAAAGGCGAATCAGGAGTTCACCATCAACCTGTTCAGCGCGGACGGCAAGACTGTGATTGGGACGTTCACGATCAACAAGGGCGCGCAAACGGACTCTGAGTAACCCGAGTGCGCTCCGGGTTCGCAGAGCCACTCAGGATGCCTCTTTGGGCGACTCCGGCGCTGCGCTCGGATCGGCCGGCGCGTCGGGGTCGGCGATGAACTTCAGAAAAGCCTCGCCGAGGTTGTTGAGGTCGTAGTCCATGTAAACGTCAGGCTCTTCGTCGCGTCGACCTTGTGTCTCGCTTATCTCGACCCTTGTGCTCTGCGTAAGCAACCCGTCAGACACGAGGGTCTGCCTCAGCGAGCCCACGCGATCGTCGTACGCTCGCTTTTGAGCCTCAGTCATTGCCTGGCGCTCCTCGCGCTCCGATGGTGGCCAAACGCGAGGACCGGCGTGACGCTGCAACAGAGCCACGTGCGACGGTGAATATCGTCGGATCAGATCCATGAACATCTCACGGTCGTCTTCCAAGGTCGCAAGAACGTACCCATTGATCAGCCCGTTTTGGAGCCATATCAAGCGCTCATCTGACTCCGAGAGTCGCGCTGCAGAAGCGGCCTTTTCAAAGGCGGCATAGAACGCCGGGTCCTCGTAGAGCTCGGCCATTCGGGCGGGGTCTGCAATCTCGAGAACAGCTCGCGCCAGGTCGTCCATCCGGGCATTGAGACGGTCTGTCACCGCCGTCGACCGAAGCTTGTCGGAGAGCACGGCGAGTGAACTCGCGACCGGGAAGCCTGCGGCAACTATCTCGATCGCGTCGAAGGTGACCTTTCTGATCTTGCCCTCAGCCATCGCGATCACACCGGGGGAAGGTCGCCGTAGAACACCAGGGTCTCTTGGCCCTCGTCCGGCTCGTCCTTGAAGAATCCGGCCAGTTGCAGATAGTGGCTGGCCTCGTCATAATCGCCGCGCTTCTGTGCACGCTCCATGAGTTCCATGAAGTGGTCGAATTTGACTCCCATGGCTGGCTCCCTTCAGTCGACCATGAATAAAGGGTAGAGAACATTGCCGACAACTTGGGGCAGTCTCGGCTGGTTTGTGGATAAGTGAGGATAACCGTCCATTGACAGCAATCCACAACGTGATACCATCTGGCACCAGGTGGTGCGCGTCTCAGCCCCCCAACGCCCGTCTGTGCACGCCGGAAAAGTTCCTGAGGCTAACGGCGTGTCGCACGTTGGCGTGTCGCAACTTTCGCTCTGCGCAGGTGCCGCACGGGAGTGGCTTTCCCTGTTGGGCTCGGAGCTTGCCGGCGTCGGTGCAGCTATGGTGCGACGTTCATGTCAGGGGGGTGTACTGATGGTGTTGTCTATTTGACGACGGACATTGTCAGTGCTCGCTGTCATAATTGAATACAGATAACTGAGGAGAGAGTTATGCCGAGCCTCGAGGACAAGCTCGCGGGATGGACAGGACCGTCTAGTACAACGGAGCAGGATAAGCAGGAACGTACTGAGCGCATGATTCGCGAGGCGATTAATGCGCATGAGCCATTTCAGACGCTCTCCCGCACGGTCTATGCCAAGGGTTCCTACGCGAACAACACGAACGTTCGCTCCGATAGCGACGTCGATATCGCAGTCGAGTGCGGGAACGTGATCTACTTCGAGTCGCATGAGCCTGGAGCCGCGCCTGCGGCCACGCTTTACACGGGCGAATGGACCCCAACGAAGCTCCGCACTGAGCTCGCCGCAGCGCTTCGAGCGAAGTTCGGATCCGACGTCGACACGAGCGGTACAACTGCCATCCAGGTCCACTCCTCGAGTGCGCGTGTTGAGGCGGACGTAGTGCCGTGCTTCGAGTACCACTACTACTTCTCGGAGACGAGCTACCGTGAAGGTGCGAAGAGCTTCCGTACCGACGGCTCTACCCTCGTGAACTACTCGGCCCTGCAACTGAAGTGTGGTCGCGAGAAGAACAACCGGACCAACCAGGCATACAAGAAGACAGTCCGCATTCTCAAGCGACTGGAAAATGCGATGGTGAGCGAAGGGAGTCACGTTGAGGTCCCCTCATTCCTCGTTGAGTGCCTGGTGTACAACTGCTCGGATGACGTATTCCGTCGCGCAACCTGGACCGACGTTGTTGAGGGCGTGCTCGGGCAGATTTTCGAGTACACCAACGCCGCCGAGCCCGACAATGACCGCTGGGTGGAAGTGAATGAGGCGAAGTACCTCTTTAGCAACGCCCAGAAGTGGACACGACAGCAAGCTCGAGACTTTGCCGTCGCAGGTTGGAACTACCTCGGCTTGGGGGACGACTAGATGGCCCGCCCTTCGGCTGTGGTTCGTACGGTCGCGCTTGCGGTCTCGTTTGCATACTCGCTGATCCTCCTTGCCAGTGGTCTTGATCTTCCGGGTTGGGCACGCACTCTGGTTTCACTCTTTCCAACGCTCGCGGTGGGCGCGCTTGTCATGTGGGATCTATGGCTTTGGCGACTTCCGTTTGTTCAGCCCCTGGTCCGTCGGCCAGACCTCAGGGGCCTCTGGAAGGTCGAGCTCACACCACACCCGGACTCGCACATCCCTGCGGAGGGCAACAGTGGACCTGTCGCCGCGTTCCTTGAGGTGACCCAGACCTATTGGTCGATCTATACCCGGCTCTACACGGCCGAGAGCTCCAGCCGCAGCACCGCGACGACCTGGATGCCGACGTTTGAGAGCACTGTTGACAACCTCACTTATACATACGAGAACGAGCCGAAGGTCGCCGTGTCGCATCGGAGCGCCCGCAGCACCGGCTCGTGCACGCTCAAGCCCGCTTCGATGAAGCCCGTCGAGATGGAGGGCACCTACTTCACTGACCGCCTCGCCAAAGGCGACATGACTCTGGTGTGGATCGATCGCTCAAAGGGCCACGCCAACTTCGAGAGCGCGCTTCGGCACGCAGAGCAAACTAGCTCTCGGGGCACCGAGAGCGGAGATGTCACATGACTTCGCCCGCGCAAGACTTCATTGACCAGCTTGACCAGTTGCTTTCCGCGTTTGAGTCGTTGGAGAAGCAGTCGAAGTACGACGACCTCTCTGACCTAAAGAAGGAGTCGGTTGGACTTGCAGCAAGACTGCAAGCTGCATTCGATCGCATGACTATGCCTGGCGATACCTTCGCGCTCGCCGCGGGGGCGCAGCGGAACCAGCCAAGTCACATACAAGTCGTTCAACTTGCTTACCTGGCCTATGCGCTCCGAGACGAGCTCAAGGATGGTTGGACTGAGCGGATCACCGCGCTCGTCCACGCGAGCACCAGCGCCGACATGCTCGAGATGGCAACGGACCTGAGTGGGGCGAAGTACAAGGATGCCGCAGCGGTTGTTGCCGGAACCGCGCTAGAACTTCACTTGCGGGCTCTGGCGCTCAAGCATCACATCTCGACCACCGACTCAAAGGGCAAGCCGAAGAAGGCCGACACACTGAGAATTGACCTTCGCCAGCAGCAAGTGACGTCGGCACTTGAGGATAAGCGAGTGTTGTACTGGCTCGGACTGCGAAACGACGCGGCGCATGGCAACTACGCGAACTACACAGCGGAAGACGTGAAGACGCTCATCGCCGAGGTGACAGCGTTCATCGACAAGCACCCTGCGTAGATCTTGACTCGTCCACGCCCTTGGCGCATAGTCAGGCGCAGCAATGCCACGCCTCACCGATCAGACCTACCTATCGAACTACGACGCCCTGCGGGACGGGTACTTGCGTGGTGGCCAGTCGTTCATCCGGCTTGATCCCCATGAGCAATGGGCGCTTTTCGGCTTCTATCAGCATCACGAGTGGCACAGCCGCAAGGAGCTGTTGAGCTACCGACGCGAGATAAGTCGGCTGAATCCGTCGCTGCCGCAGCGGGCCGGCAAGGCGTTCCAGCACTGGCAACAGCTCCGGAACGAGGCCGTCGTGACACCTACTCAGGTGCAGCCGGCGAAGCGGCGAAACTCGACGGACTTCTCACTCGCCTTCCAGGTGAGGCCCGAGCCCGATGTGAAGCTCTTGGCCCACGCCATCATCCAAGTCGCAAAACTACAGAACGCCGAACGGGCTGCTCGTGGAGACTACGAAGACGATCCCCCATCGGCCTAGCTCTCCGTCGTTCCGTGGCGTCCGCGGCGAGTGATCCCGCTTCGCTCAAGTAACCGATCGATCGTGCTGTGGGAGCAAAGGTACTTATCCGCCAGTTCGTAGGTGGTAGCGCCAGCTTCGTATGCGGCGGTGATCTCGGCCTGTTGCGAAGGTGAGAACTTGTTCCGTCGATCGGGCTGGGTAGCGCCAGCGCGGCGGACGATGTTGACCACGGTGCTGCGGTGAATGCCGAACTCTTCAGCGATCTCGGCAACGGCCTTTCCGGCGGAATAGGCGGCCACGACGGCATTTTTGGCGCTTCGATCGAGATGCACCTGTTGACGGCGCGGTCGCACTGAAGTACTATCAGGGCTGGTAATTCGTGGTTTTGAGCCCATCGCGGCCCATCTGACCAGGGTTGGCCAATTGTTTGTATCAGCCTCAAAGAGGTCGACTTTGTGTGATGTGTCGGGACATGTCTGACAGTGAGGGCCCCTCTTTGGAGGGGCCCTCACTTTTTTGGTTGGTAGTCGCGAGTTTCGTTATCGCGGTTGCGGTTGTCGCGGCACTCCTGGGGATACAGTCGGTCTTTGCCGATCGCTCCTACGAAAGCGGTACGAGCCTTCGCGAACGATGTGCCAAGGCGTCACCAGGGATTTGGGTTCCAGTATCGGTCAAGTACGGCAGTTGTAACCGCAAATGGGAGGCATGATGTTTGTCGCAAGCATTTCAGTCATGGGCCTGGGTGTTCTGGCTCACGTCCGTCCGCGATGCGCGCTACGATCCTGCCGAACCCTCCAACTCGACTGATCGGAGCACCATGCCCCTCGTAGTTCAGGCCCAGCCGATCTCCGACACGCTCTTTCGCCTCGAGATCACCATGGGCGGAACTGTCATCGGCGAGTACGAGCGCTCGCGCCACGCGGACATCGCGCGCAAGACCGAGGAGGCCAATTGCGCCGAGGACTACCTCGTGGAGCTCTACAGGCGCCGCGGCAAGTTCGTCGTCCGCTGGGACTCGGCCACGCGCACGAAGGTCATTCGCGACGAGCTCGGCAACCACATCGGCAATATCCCGAAGCCGTGCTGGCGAAAACCCGCCCGCCAAACCAACTCACCCCAAGCGACCGCTTAGTTGATGCCTGTGACACCAGGGGTGTAGCGCATTCAACGGGACGCCCCCTGGCGAGCGAACACGCCTGCCGGAGCTTCGCCACCGTCTTCTGGTTGGCGAAGGCGGGCTGGGCGTTGACGACCGGCGGCGTATTTTCATGCAGACGGCGTCGCCGTCGCGTTAATCTCTGTAGCCGAGCCCCCGACCGCGTCGATCACGCCATCGGGGCACGGGGTCGCGCGGGGGCGTTCGAACTCACCTTCGGGCACGGACACTGTGGCTGTCCAGCACGACGCGACTACGGCATCTACGGGACCACCTGAGCCCTGTGCGACGCTCGCATACGCGACATCGAGTGCAGTGACGCTGGTCCCGGCTGCAGTTGGTGTGCTCGACAACAACCAACTTCCGTCCTCGATCGGCAGTCCCGCAGCCATCAAGTCGCTTGCGGACTCTTGGTTAGCGCCCAAACGGAAGCAGTCCTGCCACTGAGTAGCACCCCCAGGCACGTTGTCGGCGTCGAGGTCGCCACCCAACACGGACTCCACGCAGTCGATCGCCTGTGCATGCGTCTTCGCTAAGCCGGCCACCGCCCACTCATGGGCGGTGGCTGCTGCGTTGTCGCTGCACCCAGCGCACGCCGACGCTGCAAGCGCAAGCACCGCCAATCGCCCAAGGCCCCCTCCCACCGCGCTCGTCTTCATGGGCTGTTCAGTTCCTTCTGAAGCGCGGAAACGTACAGGGACGTCCCGATGGTACTGGGGTGACACGACTCCTGCGAAACACCCCAATTGGTGCCGAAGAAGCGGGTCGAATCGCCAGGCGTGAGGCTCACCACAATCGCATTGACGGCCGTTCCAGAATTGCAAACACCAGCGCCCGCCCACCCCCTCCCGCGTACGGGAGGGGGCCCCTTAGTTGAGCTTGCGCGCTAGGTCGCTAGACCGTCACGCTTCCACCAGACCGCTTGCGCGAGATGGCGTCGACCGTTGCGGCGATGATCAGCACAGCGCCGCTCACTGCCAGGTTGGCGCCGTTGGGGAGGTTCAACAGGCCAAGGCCGTTGATGATGGTCGCGATCACGGTGGCACCGATGAGCGCGTGGATGAGCCTGCCGCGGCCTCCAAAGAGACTCACGCCACCAACCACGGCGGCGGCCACACCGGAGAGCACGATGTCTCGACCGGTAGTGGGGTCCACGGACCCCACCTTCGCAACGAAGAAGATACCCGCGATCACGGACAGCACCGAACAGGTGGCGAATGCCGCCCACTTGATGAGGGTGACGTTGACACCGGCGCGGCGAGCCGCCTCGGCGTTGCCACCCACTGCGTAGAGGTACCGGCCAAATTGCGTGCGGTCCAGCACGTACGTGCCGATCATGAGGATCGCCAGAATGATAGGCACCACAATGGGCACACCCCGCAGCGGCACCGTCTTGGTTCCACGGTCCGCGTTGAGGAAGTACACCACCAGGGCGCCGATGGCGGCGATGGCAACCAACTTGATGATCATCGCGGCCATGGGCGGGTTGGGGGCGCCCGCTTGGCTGCGCCGAGCCCTGTCCCACAGCGCCACACCAAGGAGGATGGCGAGCACCACAAGGAGCAGTACCCAACCGGCCCACCGGGGCATGTTGGAGTTCTGGATCGCGAGGATCTGCGGTGGGATGACGCGGTACGTACCGCCGGCACCGATGATCATCAGGATCACGCCCTGAAGGCCCAGGAACAGGCCCAGCGTGACGACGAATGACGGAACGCCAACCTTCGCCACGAAGAAGCCGATCGTCAAGCCGATGACGAGACCAATGGCGAGCGCGATGAGGAGTGCAACCGGCCACGAGAGCCCGTCGGGCTGGGTGAGCCGCACGAACACCGACATCGCGACACCGAAGGTCACACCCGCGGACAGGTCAATCTCGCCCAACAGCAGCACAAACACAAGGGCCATGCCCAGTGTGCACAGCGCGGCAGCCTGCGTAACGAGGTTGGCCATGTTGCGCTCGGTGAGGAAGAAGTCGCTCGCAAAGGTGAAGATCAGCATCAGGACTACGAGCCCCGCGACGGCGGGCAGAGCGCCCATTTCGCCGCCGCGTACGCGCCGCACATAAGCCATGACGTGGTCACGCAAGGAGGTCTCTTGACCCTTGCCTAGCAGGTTGGGGGTGTCCGCGTCCGGGGTGATGCCCGCGGGGACTCCCGCAGCGGCCTCAATGAGGTCCGCTGCGGACTTTTCAGATTGCTTGCTCACGAGTCGGCCATCTCCATCCGCTTTGTGCCAGTGATGTACCCAACGACAGAGTCGGGGTCGGTGTCGCTCACGGCGAGCTTGGCCGTCATCGTTCCCAGGTAGAGAACCCACACGTCGTCAGCAACCTTGAACACATCTTGCAAGTTGTGAGAAATGATGATGACAGCCACGCCGCTATCGGCAAGCCGACGTACCAAGTTCAGGACCTGCTCCGTCTGCGCAACTCCGAGCGCGGCTGTTGGTTCGTCAAGGATGACGACCTTCGCCTGCTTCACAACGGAGCGCGCGATGGCAACAGTCTGTCGCTGTCCACCGGACAGGCTTGAAACCTTCTGGCGCAGCGACTTAACGGTCTTGACTGAGAGCGACATAAGAGCCGCAGCGGCCTCTACCTCCATCTGACCTTCGTTGAAGGTACCCATGTCGGTTTCCTCACGGCCGAGGAACATGTTCTGGACGATGTCCAAGTTGTCGCACAGCGCGAGGTCTTGATACACGACCTCGATACCGTGGCGGGCGGCTTCGCGCGGGTGGTGCAAGACCACCGGCTCGCCTTCAAACATAACTTCGCCGCCGTCGTACGGCTGTACGCCAGCTAGGCCTTTGATGAGGGTGGACTTACCGGCGCCGTTGTCGCCAACGAGTGCGGTGACCTTACCCGCATATGCCTTGAAATCCACTCCCCGCAAAACGTTGACAGGACCGAAGTTCTTAGTCACCTGTCGCAATTCGATGATGGGTTGATCCATCGTGTCCGTCTCCTTTGACTGGTATGCGTCTACAGGGTCTCGCACACGGGGAGGGTTCCGCACCTTGAACGATGCGGAACCCTCCCTTGTGTGCTCTAACTGATGCTACGCAGCAGCCTTTACGCCAGCAGCGTCACACGCTGCCTTGACCTCACCGGCGCAGACCTCGTCGTAGCTTGCGCCACCGTCGTCGATGACTGCCTGGACGCCGTCCTTGCGGACGTCGATCGGGGTCACGGCGACGAACGGCGTGCCGTCGTCGAGCTTCTTGTCAACGGCAGGCTTCTCGCCATTCAGGAGCTGGATAGCCAGTTCCGAAGCAGCCTTGGCCTCGAGCATGTACGGCTTGTAGACCGTGCCCGTCTGGTAGCCGAGCAGGATGTTCTGGAGACCGGCGACGGATGCGTCCTGACCGGACACCGGCACCTTGCCCTCGAGCTTGTTCTTCTGCAGGATCGTGATGACGCCAGCAGCGTTGGTGTCGTTGGCGGCCCAAACGGCGTCAACGTGACCACCGAGCGAGGTCAGTGCCTGCTCGAACTGCGTGGCGGACCAGTCGCCGTCCCACTTGCCATCGGGCTCGGCTGCGGGCTTGATGCCAGCTGCCGACATGACGCCGTCAGCACCGTCGTGGAACATCTTGGCGTTGCCGTCTGTGGGGTCTCCACCGATGTACACAACCACGGCCTTGGCCGGGTCAACGCCGTTTTCAGCGAGACCGTCCACGATCATCTGACCCTGAAGTGCACCAACCTGCGTGTTGTCGAACGACACGTAGTAGTCGGCACCCGCGATGGGGCGGTCATAGGCGATGACGGGGATTCCAGCGGCCTTGGCCTTCTCGGCCACGGTCACACCAGCACCCTGGAAGTCAACGAGCAGCATGACATCGCAGCCCTTGGTCATCATCTGGTCGGCGATGGTCGCGTACTTAGCGGTGTCACCACCAGCGTTGTCGATCTGGATATCGAAGCCGGCAGCCGTGATCGCGTCGTTAAGCGCGGGGCGGTCACCGTTCTCCCAGCGAGGCGAGGACGCCGCGTCAGGCAGGATCACACAAGCGGTGCCCTCGGCACCGGCAGGTGCGCCCGTGTTGGTGGCGCCAGGAGTGGTCGCGGCTGGTTCGTCAGACGAACAGCCCGCAAGCACGAGTGCCGATGCCGACGCGATGGCGGCAAAGGACAGGATGTTAATTTTCTTCACTACGTTTCCCTTCCGTTGGGAGGGGTTCAGGTAAGAACCCCGCGGACGGTCTCCGGTGACCGACGCGCCATTCACCTTAGGCACGCGAAAGGTTTCGGTAATAGCCAATAATCTCGGTATTCGGCCTCAAACGGTCACGATTCAGTAACGTGCCGGTGCCGCGCACGTAACGATTTTTCTGGGAGGCCAAAGCGGGGTGCGACTGTGACCGTGCACAGGGCTTGCGCGACACGCACGTTTCCGGCGTGCCAAGCGGTGGATTTGCCCGACGCTGACGCGCGCGGCGTACCAATGGCGGCTTAGGCCTCAACCAGTTGGGCAGCGAGAACTTCCGCAATCTGCACCGCATTGAGCGCGGCACCCTTGCGCAAGTTGTCACCAACCACGAACAGGGCGAGGCCACGGCCGCCGTCCACCGATTCGTCGGCACGGATGCGGCCCACGTACGTGGGATCGGTGCCTGCGGCCTTGAGTGGCGACGGCACCTCGTCAACGACAACGCCCTGGGCCGCTCGCAGAATCTCGTAGGCGCGCTGGGGCGTGATGGGCCGCTCGAACTCAGCGTTGATGGACAGCGAGTGTCCGGAGAAAACGGGAACCCGCACGCACGTGCCGCTGATGCGCAATTCAGGGAGCGCAAGAATCTTGCGCGATTCGTCCCTCAGCTTGCGCTCCTCGACCGTTTCATTGGAGCCGTCATCGATAATGTCGCCCGCCAACGGCAGCACGTTGAACGCGATGTCCTGGACGTAAACCTCTGGCTCCGGCAGAGTCACGGCGGTGCCGTCGAGCGCGAGACCTTCCGCCCCATCCACGCCTGCACGCAATTGGGTCGCGAGCTCCCGCACGCCCGCAACTCCGGACCCGGAGACGGCCTGATACGTGGACACGACAATGCGAACCAGTCCGGCCTCGTCGTGCAGGGCCTTGAGGGTGGGCATGGCGGCCATGGTGGTGCAGTTGGGGTTGGCAATGATGCCCTTGGTGGCAGCCTGGACGGCGTCCGGGTTGACCTCAGACACCACCAGCGGGACGTCTGGGTCCATGCGCCATGCGGAGGAGTTGTCGATGACTACCGCGCCAGCCGCCGCAAAGCGGGGCGCGTAGACCTTGGAAGGCCCTCCGCCTGCGGAGAAGAGCGCAATGTCAATCCCCGCGTAGTCGGCGCCCTCCACATCCTCAACCACAACGTCGGACCCAAGGTGGGGAAGCGTAGCCCCGGCTGAGCGCGCGGAAGAGAAGAAGCGCACCTTGGCGGTGGGGAAGCGTTCGGCAACCAACTCGCGCATGACGGTGCCCACCTGACCGGTGGCGCCAACAACAGCAATGGTGAGTGTCATCGCCCAGTCCCTCCGTAAACAACCGCTTCGCCCTCTACCGAGTCCAGGTCAAACGCAGTGTGGACGGCGCGCACCGCGGCGTCCAGCAGATCGGAACGGGTCACCACGGAGATGCGAATGTCCGAGGTGGAGATCATTTCGATGTTGACGCCGGCGTCGCGCAGCGCGGCGAAGAAGGTGGCAGAGACGCCTGCGTTGGACCGCATGCCGGCACCAACCAGGGAAATCTTGCCAATGCTCTCGTCAGTCACCACGTCTTGGTAGCCGATACCCTCCGCGTCCGCCTCGATGACCGCGAGTGCATCTGCGAGGCGCGTGGCGGGAAGCGTGAAGGAGATGTCGGTGAGGCCCGTGGAGGTGGCGGAGACGTTCTGCACGATCATGTCGATGTTGACATCTGCGCGAGCAACAGCCTCGAAGAGGCGGGCGGCCGTGCCGGGAACGTCGGGCAGGCCGATGACAGTGATCTTGGCCTCGGAGCGATCGTGGGCAACGCCTGCGATGATCGGGTCTTCCATGGGTTCTCCTTGTTCATTCTCACTCACAACCCACGTGCCTTCGTTCCCCGAGAACGAGGAGCGCACGTGAATGGGAACGTTGTAGCGACGCGCGTATTCCACGCAGCGCGGCATGAGCACCTTGGCGCCGGAGGCCGCGAGGTCCATCATTTCCTCGTAAGTGATCCTGCTGAGCTTGCGCGCGGTGGGCACTATGCGAGGGTCGGCGGAATACACGCCGTCTACGTCCGTGTAGATCTCGCAGACGTCGGCACCGAGTGCCGCGGCGAGCGCCACCGCGGTGGTGTCGGAACCGCCCCGGCCCAACGTGGTGACGTCCTCGGACTCTGGGTCGATGCCCTGGAAACCAGCCACGATGGCGACCTTGCCGGCCTCGAGCGCGCGCTGCAGGCGAGCGGGCGCTACTTCGATGATGCGCGCGCGGCCGTGGTGCTCGGTGGTGATGACACCGGCTTGGGGCCCCGTGAACGCCTGCGCGGGCACGCCCTCTGAGTGGATGGCCATCGCGAGCAGCGCCATTGAGATGCGCTCCCCGGCGGTGAGGAGGATGTCCATCTCGCGCGGGTGCGGCTCGGCCGCAACAGCGTGCGCCAGGTCGATGAGCTCGTCCGTGGTGTCACCCATCGCGGACACCGTCACCACCACCTGGTTTCCCGCACGCGCGGTCGCAGCCACGCGGCGTGCCACGCGCTGCAGCGCTTCCGCATCGCCAACGGACGAGCCGCCATACTTCTGGACCACGAGGGACATGACTGTCTGCTCCGCCTTACCGGTGAAAAGGTTGGGGTTCGCGCGCGCGAGCGCACGGAGAGCCATTCTAGGGCCACGTGTCCGTGGGGCCTAGTTCGCGCCAGTAGGGTCAAGACATGCTGAGCAACGCGCCCGTGGTCACCACAGCGCAGGGCCGCGTGGAGGGCGTATGGCGGCAACAGCAATGGCCCGACGCTGCTGGCACCACAGGCGCTCGCGTCACCACCTACGCGACGTTCCGTGGGATTCCCTACGCGCAGCCACCGGTTGGCCCGCTGCGCTTTGCGGCACCGCAGCGAGTTGAGCCGTGGGAAGGGGTGCGCCCAGCCCACGAGTTTGGGCCCACACCGCAGCTCTACTCGCCTTACAACCCGCCGCGCATTCCGGAACCGTCCATTCCTGGCGATGACATGTTGACCGTCAACGTCACCACTCCTTCCCCAAGCGCGGATGCCCGCCTCCCTGTACTCGTGTGGATCCATGGGGGCGGGTTCATTGGAGGGTCTGCCGCAAGCCCTTGGTACGTGGGCGAGTCCTTTGCGCGCGACGGCGTGGTCACGGTCACGGCGTCGTATCGGCTGGGATTCGAGGGCTTTGGTTGGGTGGACGGAGCGGCTAATAATCGCGGCGTGCGGGACTGGATCGCGGCGCTGGAGTGGGTGCAGGAGAACATCGCCGCCTTTGGGGGCGACCCCTCTCGTGTCACGATCGCTGGGCAAAGCGCGGGGGGCGCTGCGGTCATGTGCCTGCTGACCATGCCTGCCGTGCAGCACCTCTTTCGCGCTGTCGCCGCGATCTCACCGGGTGACCCTTCCGTGTCGCTGGCTAGGGCACGCAGGGCGGCGGGACGCGTGGCTGCGGCGGTGGGGGCCACCCCGCACATTGAGAGCATCGCGCACATTGACCCGCTCACTCTGTACAACGCGCGTGACGCGTTCAGCCCGCGGCCACAGGCCATCCTGACTCGCATGGTGATCCGTGCGTTCCGGCCCATGCTTCCCGGCCCGGTAGTGGACGGTGAGCTGATTCCGCACAGCGTGGACGCGGCGCTCGTGGCTGGAGTTGGCAGCGACAAGACCCTCTACATGGGCTCTACGGCTCACGAATTCAACGAGTCCACCCGGCCGTTCTCCGCGCTGCTGCTCAACATGTCCGCAGAAGGCACGCTGGTGCGGGCGGGTGTGCCAGAACCGCTCGCCAAGTCGCTTGCCTTGGCGGCCAACGGGGACACCGCATGGGCGCTGGGTCAGGCCGTTACTGACGCCACCTTCCGCAGCCACGTTGCGAACTGGGCGCTATTGCGAGCTGGCGCTTCCGCACCAACCTGGGTTTATGACTTCCGCTGGGAATCACAAGCGCCGAATGTGCACGGGGCGGCGCATTGTGTTGACGTGCCCTTTGGCTTCGACATTCTGGGTGCGCCCGGAGTGGCTGAGGCCGTTGGCGACACGCCACCGCAAGCGCTCGCGGACGTGGTGCACGGCGATTGGCTCGGCGTAGTCACCGGGGCGGGGGTGGTAGACAACGGCGTGCCCGCGACGGATCACCGCGACCGCTTCTCCACCATCGTGTACAACGCCGACGGGCGCAGCCAGATCAAGCAGGGTTATGCGCTGGAGCGCGAGTTGGCTACCCACCTCGAGAGGTGAGCGCCTTCGCGCTCAATAGGGGTGGCGTCCCTTAGCGCGTGCGCCAACTGGCCGGCACCCTCAATGCCCGTGACGAGGTGGAGCGCCCGTGCGGCGGCTGCCTCGCGCGCAAAGCCCAAATCCTCGAAGTTGCTGGCCGCCCACGTCACGGTGTCCCGGATGACGCTCGCAGCCGCATCAGCGGCGGCTGGCGCGTGGGCTCGCAACTGGGCCGCGAGAGTGCCGATGGTGCCAAATTCCAGGGTGCGCGGAGCATCGGCCACGGCGGCGTCGAGGTAAGCGGTGAGTTGCTCGCGCGCCTCCCCGGCACTGGACCATTGCGCCAACTGGTCCGACCGCACGGTTGCCCACGAGGCGACAGCGGCATCGGCGATGTCCGCTTTGCTCGCCAAGTAGTAGTAGACGCTGCCCGGTGGCACCTGTGCGCGTTGGGCGATGGCCGCAATGGTTGCGCCTTCGAGTCCGTGGCTGGCCACAAGCTGGGCGGCAGCGGCGCTGAGCCGCTCCCGCTTGCCTGATGGTGGACGCGGCATGGCGACTCCTCAAACTAGTCAGGGCCCTAACTTTACGGAACCCATCAGGGATGTCCCTGAACTTCCCCACTACGACCCTGAACTTTGGCGAAATCCCGGGTGGGAGCGGGCGCCACCGCATATCGTCGGGGCATGACAACGGCAACTCTCGCCCCTCCCGCCATCACGGCGCAAGGGGTCACCCGCGCATTTGGTGATGTCAAGGCGGTGGTCGATGCGAGCCTCTCCGTCCCCCAGGGATCCGTGACGGCGCTCATTGGGCCCAATGGCTGCGGCAAGACCACGCTCATGCTCATGCTGGCGGGGCTCTTGCGTCCCGATGGCGGCACCATCTCCATTGACGGCCACTCACCGCTCACCGATGCGGCGTCAGTCCGCAACGCCATCGGCTGGATGCCCGATCAGCTTGGCTCGTGGGACAACCTCACGTGCCTCCAGACGCTCACCCTCATGGGCCGCGCGTACCGCGAAGACAAGGGCTACGCGCGGCAGCGCGGCCGTGGGTTGCTGGAGTTGGTTCACCTGAGCGAGTTCGCGGACCGGCCAACGCGGGTCCTCTCGCGCGGCCAAAAGCAACGGCTATCGCTGGCTCGCGCGCTCGTTCACGAACCACAAGTGCTGCTCCTGGACGAGCCGGCTAATGGCTTGGACCCGCGCTCGCGAGTGGAGCTGCGGCAACTGGTGCGCGAGCTCGCGGCAGGAGGCAAGGCCGTGCTGGTATCGAGTCACGTGCTGAGCGAGCTTGACGAGATGGTGGATGACGCCATCTTCATGTCCAAGGGCAAAACCCTGGGCGACGAGGCGCAGGCCATGGTTGCCGATGCCAAGACCAAGTACCGCATCCAGGCGCTCGATGCTCCGCGGCTGGTTGCCGCGCTCACGGGTTATGGGCTCACCCCAGAAGAAACGGAAGGCGGAGTGCTTGTGCGCGTCGCCGATGAGCAACGAGCCGTGGCTCTGCTTGCCGCGCTCGTCCGCGATGGCGTGCCGGTGCATCGCTTTGGCCCCGCCGGATCGGCACTTGAACAGACGTATATGGCGATGAATGAGGAGCGACGATGACCACCACCATGCAGACTGCTACGAAGCCTGCGGTGCGCGGCAATCCGTGGCGGCCGTCGTTCCACGGTGTGGGCCTGGTGGCGCGCATCGATCTGCAGCGCCGCCGTCCATCCACAAAGGGGTGGATTTTCTACGGGCTGACGTTTGCCTTCATCCTCGCTCTGGGAATTCTCGTGGCGGTGCTCACCCGAGACACCGAAAAGTCCTCCGTTCCGCTGGAACTGGTGCTGATGCTGGTGCTCGGCGTGGGCTTCCTGATTGGGCCTTCGCTGTCCGCGACGTCAATCAACGGCGATTCGGGTGAGGGCGTGCTGGCGCCGATGCAGATGAGCCGGCTCACCGCGGGTGACCTTGCACTTGGCAAGTTGCTCGCGTCGTGGGCAGTGTCAGTTGCGGCCCTCGTGACGATGACGCCGTTCCTTGTTTACGCGTTTTCACGCTCCGGTTGGCATTTCATGGAGCTGCTCGCGGTGTTGGGCATCATCTTGTTCATGGTGCTCATGGCCACGGCCATCGGGCTGGCATGGTCGGCGATTGCGGCTCGCGCCGTGGCTTCCGTGTCGCTCGCTCACCTCACCACTGGGGTGCTCGTCTTGGGCACCCTCCTCATGTTTGCCTTCACCATGCCACTCGTGACAGAGACGGTCGAGGTGACCAGCAAGCAGCGCGACGATCGAACGGTGACGGAGGAGCAATTCAACGACCCCGACTTCGATTACAACGCCCTGCCCTGCATAGACGTTTCCGATACGTGGGATGTGGTCCATGGTGAGCGCACGGCCTGGCTGTTGTTGCTCAACCCCATGGTGGTGGTTGCTGAGGCATCGCCCATCGTCGATCCGGTCACCTACCGTGAGGACGGCCGCGCAGCACCTGGGTTCCTTGCCGCCATCCACGCCAGCGTGGCCGGACAGCGCCTGGGCCCGGAGACACCCGTTGGATACGACGGTTGCGCTACGGAGTACGTTGAGGACAACAGCTGGGAGGAGCGGGAGACGGCCAAGGCACACATGCCTCCCGCGCCGTGGCTTGGGCTGGGCCTCAGCGCTGCCTTGCTGGTGGGTTCTATGGTGATTGTGGTGAACCGCTTGCGGGTGCCCTACAAGAAGCTCCGCTCGGGTACGAGGGTGGCGTAGGCCCGCGCGGGCCGCTAGCTGACGGTGCGGCGTCCCTCAAAGGCGCGCCCAAGGGTGACCTCGTCGGCGTATTCCAAATCGCCGCCAACGGGGAGCCCGGAGGCAAGCCGCGACACCGTCATTCCCAAGGGAACGAGCATGCGTGCCAGGTAGGTGGCGGTGGCCTCCCCCTCAATGTTGGGGTCGGTGGCAATGATGACCTCTTCGATGGCGCCGTCGCCAAGGCGCGTCAGCAGCTGGCGGATGCGGAGATCGTCCGGACCCACACCATTCATGGGATCGATGGCCCCGCCCAGCACGTGATAGCGCCCGCGGAACTCGCGCGTGCGCTCAATGGCGACCACATCCTTGGGCTCCTCGACCACACAGATCACCGTTTGGTCGCGGCGTGGGTCCGCGCAGATGCGGCATTGTTCTGATTCCGCGACGTTGCCGCACGTCTCGCAGAAGCGCACTTTCTCTTTGACGGTGGTGATGGCGTCGGAGAGGCGCTGCACGTCCGCGGCGTCCGTGCCGAGCAAATAGAACGCGATGCGCTGGGCGCTCTTGGGGCCCACGCCGGGAAGCCGCCCGAGTTCATCGATGAGGTCTTGTACCGCGCCGTCATACATGCGCTTAAGCGTAGGCGGCGCCGGTGACTCAGACGTTCAGGCGCGACGCGGCTAGCCGTCGACTACCGTCCCGCCCAGCAGCTTTGCCACGGCTTCCGCGCCGCTGAGCTGGCCGGCCTCGTCCGCAGCGTCGTCCTCGCTGATCTCGTCTTCGGGCGGCGCCTCGCTGGGAAGCGGCGGCTCGGCATGGCTCGCCTTGGCACGGCCCGACGCTTTGGCTGCGACAGGCGCTGACGTCACCACAGGCGTCATGCCAGTTGCCGCGGCAACGGCCGCACTCACCGGTGCGGCGGTCTGAGCTGCTGGCGCGCCGCCCACGGCCTCCACGCGCACGTGCAGCCCCAGCGTCTCCCGCACGGCGAGCGCCACATTCTCGCCGTGGTCGCCGGTGCTGAACCGCGCCACGAGCGAGGGATTGTCAAACGCGAGGCGCATCACACCGCCATCTACGGACGCGACGGTGGCGCTTTGGCTCACCATGGCCCACGTCACGCGGCGGCGCTCAAGGGTGCCGAGCACCTCTTGCCAGCGCCTGCGCACGAGTTCGGCATCCTCGGCTCCGCCTGCCACATCTCCCGAGGGCGCGACTACGGGCGTCGCAACCGTGGGTGGAGCGGCGGCGGGTGGAGCCGCCGTGGTCGTTGCGGCTGCGGTCGTTGCGGCAGCGGTCGTTGCGGCAGCCGTCGCGGCCGGCACCTGCGCCACCACCGCCGGAGCGGCCGCGACAACGCTCGCCGCCCCACCGTCGGCCGCTCGGTGTTCAAAGGCGACAAGGCGAGCGCACAGCAACTCGAGGTGCAAGCGAGGGGCGGCGGCGCCAACCATGGCGGTGAGAGCGTCGTTGACGAGGTCGGCTGCACGGGAGGCGCGCGGCAAGCCCAGGGTGCGCGCCTGATCCCGCATGCGTGCAAGCTGATCTTCCGGGAGCGCACCCAGCGCCTTGACGCCGGCATCGCCGGAGGCGGCGAGCACCAAGAGGTCGCGGAGGCGTTCCAGGAGGTCCTCAACGAACCGGCGCGGCTCGTGTCCGGAGGCGATCACGCGCGAGACCACGCCGAACAGCGAGGCTCCGTCCGCGGCGGCGATGGCGTCCACGGCGTCGTCCAGGAGGGTCGCATCCGTGAAGCCAAGGAGCGCGATGGCACCCTCGTAGGTGACGCCGTCCGTGCCGGATCCCGCCATGAGCTGATCCAAAACTGACAGGGAATCGCGCACCGACCCACCGCCCGCACGCACCACAAGCGGCAGTACGCCGCTCGCCACGTTCACGCCCTCGGCATCGCACAGCGACTGCAGGTAGGCGGTCAGCACCGGCGGCGGTACCAGGCGGAACGGGTAGTGGTGAGTGCGCGAGCGGATGGTGCCGATGACCTTCTCCGGCTCCGTGGTGGCAAAAATGAAGCGCACGTGCGGGGGCGGCTCCTCCACCAATTTCAGCAGCGCGTTGAAGCCCTGGGTGGTCACCATGTGGGCCTCGTCGAGGATGAAGATCTTGTAGCGATCGCGCGCGGGCGCAAAGGCCGCGCGCTCGCGAAGTTCACGGGCATCGTCAACGCCGTTGTGGGAGGCGGCGTCAATCTCCACCACATCGACGGACCCGGAACCGCCGCGGGAAAGCTCAACGCACGAGTCGCACTCGCCGCACGGGGTGTCCGTTGGGCCCTTCGCGCAATTGAGACAGCGCGCGAGGATGCGCGCGGATGTGGTCTTGCCGCACCCGCGCGGGCCGGAGAACAGATAGGCGTGATTGACCTTGTCCGCGCGCAACGCCTGCATGAGCGGCACGGTGACGTGTTCCTGCCCAACAACATCGGCAAAAGTGTCGGGCCGGTAGCGGCGATACAAGGCGGTGGTCACGGACACGACTCTAGTAGCGGGGTGGGACAACCGCCCCCCGCCGTCCACAGGGGCCCGCAACCACAGCGTCGGCCCCCTAGTTGGGGTAGGTGAGCGGTGATTCGCGGCGCTGAATCACCGCTCACCTACCCCAATGGTCAACAGCCGCCCGCACCGGCCCACAATCGCCCCCAACCACAGCGTCGGGCAATGCTTGGGGCACGGAAAGACCCCCCACGCACCCGTCAGAGCCCGCTTACCCTTGCTTCATTCCTGACCTGGGGGAGTTGGGCGAGATAGCGCCACGTGGGGGGCCGTCGTCCAGTGTACCGCTGGGTGGGGTGCGGGTTACAGGTCCGACGCTGGGCTCGGGTACCATTGCGGGGCTTGGAGGATTCGCCTAGTGGCCTATGGCGCACGCTTGGAAAGCGTGTTGGGTGCAAGCCCTCGGGGGTTCGAATCCCCCATCCTCCGCCAGCAGACCCAATTGGGAGGGCGCACGTGACCGAACCCGGTTCGCCTAAGGGCAGTCGGCGCAAGGTTGTGCGCCGCCGCCGGCGCGAACGGCAGGTGCTCCTCTTTGGCATTCTCACCATTGGCCTAGCCATGGTGGTGTTCATTTCGATGGGCATTTATAAGGGCACCATCACGGGGCCGTTCAACGTGGCGTTCGTGACGCCGTCTGCGGACTTCACGTCAAGCATCAACACCGTGTGCCCGCCCAACGGCTCCATGCCGCTGGAGCCCGATCAGGTTGCGGTGCGAGTACTTAACGGAACCACCAAGTCCGGCATCGCGGGCAACACGCTCGAGGACCTTGTGGGGCGTGGGTTTGTTGGCCTCGGTGCCACCAACTGGAACCGTGAATACGGCCAGACGGCGCGCATCATGTTTGGCGAGACCGGCGTTCAGAAGGCGTACACGCTGGCGCTGCAGTTCCAAACCGCCGAGCTGGTGCTGGACACCCGCAAGAACGCCACGGTCGATGTGGTGCTGGGCGAGCAGTTCACGGGCATCGTCAAGCAGATTGACCCGCAGCTCAACCCGGAGATCCCCCTCACCGCAAACGTGCCATGCCTGCCCGTGAGCCAAGTTGAGCCCGAGCCGGCCCCGCGCATCTACCCCGTGGACCCACTCGCGCCCAAGACCACTCCCACCCCGTCGCCGTCACCTTCTGGGTCCGACGCTGGCGACAGTTAGTTCTGCACGCGCCGCATTTCGCTGGCGAGGGCCGGGTTGCTCTTGTCGAGGTTGGCGGTGATGTTGTCGCGGACCTCGGTGGGCTTGTTCTGACTGAGTTTGGCGCGGGCGTCGAACCTGTCAACGCGCATCCGTAGACCTACGGAGCCTTTGGCTACGCGGCGCGTGCCTGCCTCGTCCTCCGCGAGGCTGTGGCCGCCCGGGTAGTGCTGTTCAAAGTGGTCCGTGAGCACCGAGAGCATTCGGTAATTCTCCTCATCGCTGAGGATTTCCGGGGTGCCGTAGAGGTGCGCCGTGACGTGGTTCCACGTGGCAATGATGTCGCCGGGCGCGTACCAGCTTGGCGAGATGTAGTCATTGGGGCCCTGGATGATCACCAGGATCTGGTGGTCGCCGAGTTCGTGGAGTTCTTCATCGGGGCGTCCGTAGTGGCTGATGATGGTGATGCCGTCCTCGTCAGCCTCGTCCACGAGCACGGGGTAGTGGCTTGCCACGAGGCCCGTGGTGGCCGGGCTCACAAACGTTGCCCAGGGGTTGCGGCGGATGAGGCGCTTGACCTCGTTGGGATCTTCCATGAGGTATCCGGGGGTGTGGCGCATAGGTCCATTGTGGGGGCGCGGGTGCGGTGGTCCGCACGGCAAAAAGAAAATCTAGGTCGCTTTCTCTTGCGCCGCGCGCCGTGCGCCGCTAGGTTCTGGCTACCTGGCGACCGCGCCAGGGGGGTACGTCGTTTCAGGGGAATGGGCGTGGTTGTGGTGCGTTCTTCGCGAGCGGTTGTGGTTGGGATGGTTGCCGTGGCGCACGTCCCCCATCCGTGGGCGAACTTGTCCGGAGCGGACATCTCCGGAGACTGACATGACGACCATCCCAGAACTTCAGCGAGAACTCGATGCACTCGGCGCGCCCAGGGCGATGTATGCGCTCGGCTCGGAGCGCACCGAGGCGTATTGCCTAGTTGCAGAGATCGACGGTTGGCACGTCTTTTACAGCGAACGGGGCAATCGGAACGATGAGATCGTGTTCGCGAGTGAAAGCGCCGCTTGCCATGAGTTGCTCGTGTGGCTGCTACAAGACGGCACGTGGCGGTTCGAGCGCTGATGTGACTCTGACTCGGTATTACTCGGCTGGTGGCACCCAGTTGGCGCGGTGGTGCGCTGAGACGGGCACGGTTGCGACGTTGGGTGATGTACAAGGCTCCGCGCAGGTGGCGGTCAGTGCCACGGATGTCACCTATACCGCGTACACGCCGTATGGGGTGAAGCGGGCTGGCTAGGATGTTGACTCAGCGCATGGGTGGCTGAACCAGGTCGAGGATGCTGACACGGGCCTGACGTACTTGAAAGCCCGGTATTACGACCCGGTGCTGGGTAGGTTCTTGTCATCCGACCCGCTGATGAATCCCGGGGACCCCAGGACGCTGGATCCATACCGGTATGCGGACAACAACCCGGTGATGTTCACGGATGCTAGTGGGCTCATGCCGATAGTTCTGAAGCCTCCCGTGTTGGGTAGAAAGTTGAAGCTCGAGGGGTCTACCGGAGGCGGGGGCGGCGCGCTTCCCACCGACGTGTGTTACCAGTCCAGCAGCCCATGTTGGGTTGGTGGCGCGGAGGCCAAGACGTATCAGGTGGCCCAAGCGCTCCGTGGCAACGACATCGACCCATGGGCCAACGTCACCTGTTATGACTGGCGGGACGGCTATTGCGACGCAGGCGGCATGTACGAATCCCATCTGCCGGCCACGGCGAACGACTGGCTCGCACTGATAGCCATCACGGTTGCGTTCACTGCGGGCTACCTGTGCGGTCCCGTCGCCCTCGAGTGCGCCGCCGCCGTTGCAGAAATCTACGCGTCGGGCGGCGGCGGCAACGTCATCAGGGCTGGCTTAAGCACGGCCGACGCAGGGACGGCAGCTGCTGTCGAAGAAGGTCTTGCCGCAAACAGCGAGTCTTCCTTGCTGAGCATCGCAACGGAGGACTCCTGGGGAAGTGTCTCGACACTAGATCGCCACTTCATCGACCATGGTGCCGAGTTCGGTGCCGCGAGCGCCGATGAGTATGCCTCACAAGCTTCTGCATTCTTCCAACGCGGTCTCCAGGACGGGCTCCCGACGAAGATCGACTCGTACGGCGTCATCCGGGTCTACGATGCCAACACGAATACATTCGGGGCTTTCAATCCGGATGGCACTGCCAGAACCTTCTTCAAGCCATCGAGTTCCACCTACTGGGACCGGTAGCCCGGTTCCGCTCCTGCGAGCTGATCATGACCTACACATGCCCTGTGTGCGGCTATCCCGACCTGACCGAGGTTCCTCGACCTGAGTTCGGTGGTGGATCGTTTGAGATCTGCCCAAGTTGCGGTTTCCAGTTCGGCGTCACAGACGATGACCGAGGATTCACCGTCGAGGAGTGGCGCACACGTTGGATCGATGGCGGGATGAGGTGGCGCTTTGAAGAGACCGAGGACCCTCCGGACGGATGGGACCCGCGGCGCCAGCTCGCCGCAGTCGAGCGCCTTGGCGATGCGGAAAGCTACGCCGAGGACGACTAGCCATATACCGTCGACCGATCGTCGTTCTGATCCTTGCGTTGGTTGGCTTCCTCGGCTTGTCGCCACCGAGCGCTGCTACGGCTACGACCGGCGCCAGCACAGGAACCTTCACCTACGACGTCTCGACCAACGCGCGCGTCGAAATCCACGAGTTCGATGCTGCCGGGACAAGCCCGGTAGAGCTCAGCGGCGCGCGGGAGGGGTCCGCCTCGCGATCTGTCGGGGCGGTAGGTACGTCTGCGACTCCCGTCGATCAAGGGATTGCCACAGACGCCGCGTCTGAGGCCGCAAACAGCGGACGTCGGACGACGGCGCTTGATCCCGCCGGGGTCCAGGCGCGGTCGATCGCGGCGGAAGCGATGCGGCAGGTTCTAGGGCGCGCCTGCGGTTCGCTTTAGGTCTGACCTCGCTAACGTGTGGAGATTGGCCCGGACCCGAGCGACACTTCAGGAGGTGGGTCTGTATGAAGCAGCGGGCTAGCCTGACGATGGTGCGTTCAAGGCGCACGGCCAAGGCTAAGGGGCTGGTGAGCGCGTTGGCCGCCTGCGCTGTCTTGTCCGGATGCGGTCCAGAAGGTCCACCTACTCCAACGACGTATCTAGACGTTCGCGACTCACAATTGTCCCTGTCGCTGGAGGACGGCGGCGTTGCAAAGGTTGAGCACTTCCCTGCGGTTGGTGCGGGCGAGTGTATTGAAGAGAGTGGCTGGCCGCCGGAGATTTTGCGGGATGGCGAAGCAAGCTGGGCTCTGGGGAAGGATCACACCATTCTTATCGAGGGTGACGGGTGGATAGCGCAATTGAGTTACGGATCGGGCCATTTGAGTCCGGACTTTACGGACCTCTATTACCCCACGTGTGCCGGAGGTCCGGGTAAGGACTACTTCATCCTGAGGAATTACTAAGTGCGGACACCGACGACGGGATTGAGCTAGTTGGCCGACCTCATGGGTGAACTGGCACGCCGAGCGACGCTACCAGCGGTGGGTGTGTATGAACCAGTTGGCTGACACCCCTGCCATTCGAGCGCGGCGAACGGCTCGAGTGGCCGGTGTGGCCCCGGCGTTGGTCGTCTGCATGGTCTTGGCCGGATGCGGCCCACAGGGGCCACCCACGCCCATCACGTCTCGCGACGCGCTGAACCCAAGCCTGGAGTTGACCCTCGAAGACGGGGGCGGCGCGTCGGTGAGCGCGTTCCCAGCGGTCGAAGCGGGGGACTGCATCGAACCAAATGACTGGCCTTCCACGATTCTGCGTGACGGCGAGGCGAGGTGGGCCATAGAGAAAAATGGCACCCTCGTCGTCGAAGGTGATGGATGGGTAGCACAACTACATTACGTTTGGCGTCGAGCGAACCCAGACTTCACGGAACTCCGCTACCCGACGTGTGCTGGAGATGCGCTGAACGACCACTTCCTTCTTGAGGGCCACCAGGGCTAAGTCAGTCTTGAAACTGTGTGACCAGCCTGGTCCGAGGGGGACACCCCATGCCTGGGGCTTGTTGGAAGCGCCGACTCCCACTGCGAGCTACCACCAGGGATCGTTGGCGTGGCCCGATACGCTGTGGCGATGCATGCTGTTCGGGACCGTGCGGTGGTGGGGTGTGAGCGCAACGTGGCTCAGCGTCGGGCCTTAGGGTACGAGTAATTCGTGCACAGACTCCGAGATCTGCTGCATTCGCGAAAACTGATCGCGTGTCTATTCGGCTTTGCAACACCGGCGGTGCTAGTCGTTTGCATTTGGACTATCCCGTGGCCCGTTGCGTGGCTACTGTGTTCGTCGACGTGGCTCGTGGCTTTGTTTTGGTTGTACGCGGCAGAGAGCTCAGCGCACCCGGAGGCAAGATGGGCCCGTGGCCTCCAAGTATTGCTTTGGTTCGCGTGGTGTGCATGGCTCCTGTCATCTTCGCTCGCGATGGGGTTTGGCCCAGCGTCTTGGGCGAACTATTGGTATTCAGCTTGGCAGGAATCGTTCTCGGAGGGGTTGGTTTCCGTTGCCTTCGCCGCTTCGCTAACGGCGGGCTTCGCTGCCAGTCTGGTAGTGATTGTTTCTGCGCTGCGGCGCCAGTCGGGCCCCGAATAGGATCCTTCGTGCGTTCGCTTCTTCGACCGAGGAGAGCGTGTCACAGGGGCTGACGTCTGCACAAAGCGTTGGACCTACGCTGGTCTGTGGGCAACAACCCGGTCAAAAAGCGGCAGCGGTCAGGAGTACTACTACGACACCTGCGGCAATTTGATTTACGGATTCCAAATGGCATCGAACGGTAGTGATCCAAAGATTGCAAATGTCCCGAACAGCATTTCGACCAAGTCAGGCCAGCCGGATGAAGCATGGCCGTCTGTTCTTCGTATGGCTCCCTTCGGCGGTAGTCGCCATGATGGTGCCGGCCGTTCGTTTTGTTGACTCTCGTCCTGCCTTGTCGGCGCTAGTTGCATTGTTTGCGGCGTCCCTGACGGTATCTTCGAGCGTCGTGGCACTTTCATGCGCTAGGCGGGTGGGCCGGAGCGCCGCAGTCGCGTCGGGCTTGCTATTGGCTGGGGTCGGGCCAATGCTGGCATTGCCCGTATCGCATGCGGGGTTCTCTCGGGTGATGGCGCTCGGCACCATTGCAGGGACGTTGAACCTCGCGTACATCGGGAGCATCGGTCTGAGCGTGGTCGTCGGCGTACTCATCGCCGTCCGCGGACTGCGGTCCGGCGTGCAAGTCACGCCCAAAGCCTCGGGAGATCTGGTGTTGGCTCGTGCCTACGCGAGAGGAGGTTTCTCGTGGTGCGTGGCGGTTGCGCTACCCGTGTGCGTTCTCGCGGGCACGCCAGCGCAGCTACTCGGCGCAACACCGGGCGGCGGATTTTGGAGCCTACTGATTGGGGGAGTTCTCTTCATTCCTGCTGCCGTCCTTGCTGCCGCGTTCGCTCACGTGGCAAATGAGGTCGTCGGGACCATGCGCGGGACGCCGCCGCAGTTGTCCACCGGGTCGCTCGTGCGGAGGGGCGTCGTCTTGCCCATAGCGGGAGTCGTGGTCGTGTGGTGCGCGTTTGCGCCACCGATTCGGCCTCTCCACATGGCCGTAGATTTCTTCGCATTCTTCGGTTGCGATGCTGCCGAGAGCACCGCAACCTCGACATCGTGTGCGGCTCCGTGGCTGTGGAACTCCTGGGTCCTGACGGTGTTCTTCACGGTCATTACGGGGATCGCCGGTGTGGTCTTCGCGATGACTGCAACGCGGCTGGCGCGGGCGGGGTCCAACGCTGAACCAGCGGCACTCTCAAACGGTGACTGAGGAGATTGAGGAAAGCAGCATGGAGTCTGCGCAAATTCCGCGCTGCATGCCGGACGCGCTTGACATCAACATTGGAGCGGGCTTTGGGATGCGAGGAACAAGGCCAAAGTCGGGGCCCTCAATGGCCCAGTGGATATTCTCAGTGATGGTGCGAGGACCTCGTGGATTTATGTAGATCGGCGCCAAGGTGGGAACGTCCATGGGTCACCGGGGAATCCGCCCATCGGAGTCATACCGTATCGCGCTAGAAAGCGGGGAACCATGATTGACATACTCCAACCCTTGGCCATCGCCCAACTGCACTCGGAAAGTTGGTCTGATGAGGCGTTCGCGAACGCGATCTCGTCTATCAGCAAACATGCGAGGAGCTTGCACGACTCAGGAGCGGGTGAAGACTGGGCGATGTTTGTACGACATGGCGAGTTGGCGTTCGCTCTTTGGAGGGTGCTTCCGTTCGCACTCGTTAGGGCAGATCTCGCCGACGTTATGCTGGCCCCCGAAACAATCGTCACGCAACCGGTCGCAGACTTCGGCGTGCCGGATATCGTCGTGGACGAGGCGCTCGTAGAGCGGTTCCCGGCTTCCGGCTTCGAACTCGAGTTCGGTGGCGGCGGAACGCCAATACTGATTTCACCGCTCGACTTCATCAACAGCACCATTTAGGTGCCGAGGTTTGATGACTCCAGAGGCCGACAACGCAGTGCAGGCAGGTTGGTCTCAGGCGGTGTCTGCATCTTGGAGCTTCGTGAATGGCCTAGCGAGACCTTCGGATGGGGCACTGAATCCGACGGTGTACACGGATGAACTTGAGGGCTCCAGCATTCCGTCCAGCACACAGCAGTGGAGCCGGGCGAAGCCTCTGATGCCTATGGCGAGTGCGACCGCGACACCCACAACGAGGTCTCCTTCCTCTGGGTCGTGCCCGAAGGGGCAACGACCTGGGACGGGCCCGACTTTGAAGTCAGCCCGGACCTCTTGGTGCCTACCGGTGAAGGCGGGAAGTGCGTACTGAAGGTGAGTGGTGATTGGTGCCCGGGATCCTAGCGACGGGGTCCCCGCGCCGCCGCTACGCTGTGGGCATGCCTGCTGTTCGTGGCGGCACGGGTTCCACATCGCCAAAACGGTACGAGGCAAGGGCGCAGTATGAGTCTTTCAGTGCGTATTAACTTCCCGAACAGTCTCTTGCTTGTACTTGACCCAGTACTCGGAGTAGTACCGAACGTGCTGGAGTCCGGTCTAGTGACTGCCACTCCAACCGCGCTAGCAATTGGCACCACCGCAGAGCCCGATGCGCCGACGTTGGTAGTCATGTGCGCGCGGAGCGACCTTCCACACGCCGCGACCTTGACTTGCGCCTGGCGGGGCGTCGTCGAGACCGCTGGCACGCTCGCCGTGACTTCCGTGGAGGGATCCGTCTACCTGGCAACCCCAGCTCGTCGTCAATGCTCAATGGAGGTTTGGGCGAATGATCTTGACGAGCCGAGCGAGGTCTGGCTCGCGCTGGCGTGAAGAATCCGGCCGCGCTTTCCGGGAGAGGTGGGACTGCTGTGCATTGAGGTGAAGTCGTGTTTTGGGCTGCGCTTGTGCCGAGGCGTAGAAGGGCCTTGAGCCTCTCCGGCCCTCCCGGACGCGTTGATCAGCCACCGCTACGCTGTGGTCATGCTGACTGTTCGGGGCTCTGGCATCTGGGCGGTCCGGGTTGGGCATCCGCGCATCGTGAGTCCACCCAAAAGGCGGGTCTCCCCAATGCGAAGTAATTTGGCGGTGCCGGTGGGATTTGAACCCACGGTGGACTTTCACCCACACACGCTTTCGAGGCGTGCTCCTTAGGCCGCTCGGACACGGCACCGCCTGCAAGGGTACCTGCTGGGCAGGGGCAGCCCAAACTGTTGAGCGCGCACTTAGCCAGCCTCAGCGTCGGGCAATAAAAAACTCGGCAAGCAACGCTGCCGACTCCTCTGCACGCACCCCTGAAGTCACCTCCACACGCGAGCCGATCCGCGCGTCCCGCACCACGTCCCAGCGGCTGCCCGTGGCGCCCGCCTTCTCATCCCACGCGCCAATGACTAGCCGCGGAATACGCGCCGCGAGCAGCGCGCCGGCGCACATGAGGCACGGTTCCAGCGTGACCACCAGGGTGCACTCGTCAAGGCGCCAGCTCTTGAGGCCCGACGCTGCCTCCCGTAGCGCCAACACCTCGGCATGGGCGGTGGGATCGTGGGCAAATTCGCGCTGGTTGTGGCCTTCGCCGATGATGGCTCCCGAGGGGCCGAGCACCACGGCGCCAACGGGAACGTCGCCCACGTGCGCCGCCGCGCGGGCGAGTTCCAGAGCGCGGCCCATGGCAACGTCGAAGTTGGTCACGGCACCAGGCTAGCGGCGGCTCTCAACCCGGCCCCGGCACGCGGCCAGCAAGGTACGTTTGAGCCATGGAACTGCACGTTGCCGATCACCCGCTTGTCCGCCACAAGATCACGGTGCTGCGAGACAAGGAAACGCCGTCTTCCACGTTCCGGTTGCTCGTTGACGAGCTCGTCACCCTGCTCGCTTATGAGGCCACGCGGAATGTGCGCGTGGAGCCCAAGGAAGTTGAGACGCCGCTCGTCGCCACAGTGGGGACGCGGCTGGCGCAGCCCGTGCCGCTGATTGTGCCTATTCTGCGCGCGGGGCTCGGCATGTTGGACGGCATGACGCGCGTCATCCCCAGCGCCGAGGTGGGATTCCTTGGACTCAAGCGCGACGAGCAGACCTTTGAGGCCGTCACCTATGCCAATCGGTTGCCGGACCGGCTGGACGGGCGCCAGGTGTTCATTCTTGATCCCATGCTCGCGACGGGAGGGTCGCTGGTGGCGGCCATCAATTACGTGTTGGAGCGCGGCGCCACGGACGTGACGTGCGTATGCCTGCTCGCCGCGCCCGAGGGCATTGAACACGTGCGGCTCGCGGTTGGGGATCGGGCGGAGGTGTCCGTGGTGGTCGCGTGCGTTGACAAGCGCCTCAACGAGCACGGTTACATCGTGCCCGGGCTTGGTGACGCAGGGGACAGGCTCTACGGGCTGGTGTAGGGCTTCCGCAGGGCTTGGAGTACGCAACTGACTTGCGTGATTACTCAATTTCTTGCGTAGTATTGCGAGCATGTCAAAGCGCTTAGCGGAGGTTGCGAGCAAGGTAGGCGTCTCCGAGGCCACGGTAAGCCGCGTGCTCAACGGCAAGCCCGGCGTCTCCGACGCCACGCGGCAGGCGGTGCTGACCGCACTTGACGTGCTGGGCTACGAGCGCCCCTCCAAGCTGCGCGGTGCGCGTGCCCGGCTGGTGGCACTGGTGCTCCCCGAACTGCAGAACCCCATCTTCCCGGCGCTCGCGGAAATTGTCAGTGGAGGTCTCACGCAGAACGGCTACACGCCGCTCCTGTGCACCCAGAACTCTGGCGGCATCACCGAATCCGACTACGTGGACCTTATGCTCGCGCAGCAGGTGAGCGGCGTGATTTTCGTAGGCGGGAACTACACCGAAACCGACGCGCCGCATGAGCATTACGA